>Ga0208109_1000020_pt1 | contig 130495 bp, 123 predicted proteins | sample CryBogCBH18Jul08_FD_184594 | JGI IMG/M metagenome (GOLD analysis project Ga0208109, IMG submission 184594) | Freshwater microbial communities from Crystal Bog, Wisconsin, USA - CBH18Jul08 (SPAdes) (version 2) | ecosystem: Environmental > Aquatic > Freshwater > Lake | place: Crystal Bog...
TTATAAGTCCCATAAGTCCCCTCCGTCCCATAACTCCTATTCCACTCAAACAAAGCCCTCATTAAAAGCATTGCTGGAATCATGACATGAAATCCTTATCAGATATTACAACCATTGCTCGACCGGCTGGCGTTGTTCTGTATCGCTGTTTCGAGCTTCGGGGTTTATAAGGAATGGATCGCTCAAGCAATCCCGCTGAAAGGAGTGGTTCAAGATATTGCTTACGGAAGTGCTCACGCTCTTTGACTGCCGCTGCCGTGGTCGCTACCCCCACTCGCACTCACCCTCCTTATCATCCCGACATGCAGTGAACAATCGATGTTCTCACCGCATTCATCCATTATAAGTCCCATAAGTCCCCTCCGTCCCATAACTCCTATTTCACTCAAAGGTTGCTTCTAGGGGAGCTTGCCGTGCCAGCATCTCAGCGGACCATCCTCAATCATGATTGCGCAGTAGTTGCACTCGATGCAGCGCGATGCCCTCTGCCGCCCCTCCTGCAGGTTACGCACAATGTTCGGCTCAATAACAAACGGACGCGACATGGAAATAAAATCAGCCGTGCCGCTTTCGAGCACACCGGTGATATCCTTAAGCGTATGGATGCCCCCCACGGCAATGACGGGAATCGAGACATCTTGCCTGATTGCTTTTGCAACATCAATATTGTACCCACGCCAGGGCTTGGGCGATGGCATGGCCAGGCGAAGCAGGGGCGCAAGAACTTTCTTGACCGGTGCAGGCAGCGACTTGAACCTGAAGTTGCTGGCAAGCAGCGCTTCTGACGGAAAAACAGGTCCCCTCATGATTGAAAGTCCCTCCTCCATAGTGCCCGAAGAAACCTCTATGCCCGAACATCCCGAAACTTCAAGCAGACGGGCGATTTCTACAGCTTCAACAAGCCGCATCCCTCCCCGCCGGTGATCGAACCCGTTAATTTTGACCAGCACGGGATAGTCGCCCTCCTCTGCCCTGATGCGGCGGAGTATTTCCGAGACAATGCGGAACTTGTTCGCGATCGAACCACCCCAACGGTCTCGGCGCCGGTTCGTATAGCTTGAAAGAAACTCTGCAAGGAGGTAACCGTGCGCCAGATGAAGCTGGACACCATCAAACCCGGCTTTTCTTGCCCGCCCGGCAGCAGCAGCAAAGCTGCCGATAATGGTTTCAATCTCCCTTTCACTGAGTTCGTGAGGTCGCTCCTCATTGAAAATAAAGTCCTTCAGCGGTGAAGGTGCGACCGTAGGCATACCGGTTATCGCCGAACGGGTCTGGCGTCCGCAATGGGCAATCTGCAGGATAATCGGCGTCCCGCAACCGTGAACCGCATCCGTGAGCTTCCGATAGGCAGGAATCAGCGAGTCATCATGTATCATCAGCATGTTGGCGAGGCTGCTCTTCCCGTCCTGCTGCACACCCGCATAGCCGGTAATGATCGCGCCAGCCCCGCCTTCCGCAAGTGCCGTGTAGAGTTTTTCATGAGCCGCACCGGGCGCTCCGCTTTCATCAGCCATACTTTCATGCGTGGCGGAACGAATCAGGCGGTTCCGCAATGTCATCCCCGCAAGGGTCGCCGGCTGGAAAAGGTCAAAAGTCATAATGGTCATATTATCAATTAATCACTACAATTATTGTATTTCAACCAATCGGATCCAAAAACAAAAAGCTTTCATGCCCGCTGAAACTCTATGGCCGCTGATGCGGTTTCTTATCTAAAGAACATCCATAATTATTGCAAAACAGGATAACACCCATGATTGCCGAAAATACCAAAGCTCCGGATTTCACCCTCCCCGATTCAGAAGGCAACAATATCTCGCTTTCGGATTTCGCAGGCCAACGGGTACTGCTTGTCTTCTATCCCGCAGACGATTCTCCGGTCTGCACCACACAGCTCTGCAGTTACCGCGACAACTATACCGAATTCACCAAACGCGGCATTACCATCATCGGTATCAGCACCGATACCATAGAATCCCACAAGCAGTTCGGCAAAAAAAACAGTTTGCCCTTTACCCTGCTCAGCGATCATGATAAACGGGTAAGCCAGATCTACGATGCCATAGCCTTTCTCGGCATATCGCAACGAGCTTACGTTCTCATCGACGAAACCGGTACAGTGAGGCTATCGTTTAACGACCTTTTGCCGCTTTTCTACCAGTCGACACGTGACCTGCTTGCGAAAATAGATGCCATGAAACCGCAGTAGCCTTGACTGAACTTCTGGGGGTCATCTGCGTCAGCTCATTTTTAACAACAATCACGATCCCCGCCCCCGGGAGCGCCGAGACCCAGCTCGGCATTAACCATACAGGATTCTGCAAAAAAGCACGAAAATACCTGTCGCCCCGCTACACCAGACGGTGGAGCAATATTATTGAGATGAAGGTATGAAAAGTGGCGAGTACAGCCTCAATTCTCAGGGTTGAAATCAAGGCCATCACCCACGGTATCTTTGCATAGAGGGCTCGAAGTATGAATAGCTTTCACAGAGACCGTTTTGTGATTGTTTTCAGTATTGCCTTTTGTGATAATTTTCTTCTTTGTTAGATAGTTAATGCTGATTGTTGATGTTTCGCCGCTATTGCGCATAGTGTCTGTGGAGTCGTAGCCAATGAGGTTGAAGCAGTTGTCCTGATATCTAAAGGTGAACTTGCTTTCCGAAGTGGACCATGAACCGGCGCTCATCCACACATTAAAAAATATAAAATAATCTTTTTAATAACGGCGGACAGGGTCGATTTATGGGGGTTTAGGGGTTTAGTAGGGATTGTATCAGATTGAGGAGGTCAGTTTTATTGATTGGTTTGGTGATGAATGCATCGCATCCGGCAACTTCGCCTTTTTGTTGTTCTTCTTTTGAGGCAAATGCGGTTTGGGCTATAACGGGCAGATCAGGTCGGAATTTTTTGATCTCTTTTGTGGCTTCGTAACCGTTCATGCCGGGCATTTTTATGTCCATGAGCACCAGATTGATTTCGGGGTGATGCCGGACAAGTTCTACAGCTTCCCATCCATTGACGGCGTACAGGAGGGTGAGGGTTTCGGACTGCAGGCTCTTGTTGAGGAGGATGGTGCTGACTTCATCATCTTCGACGATGAGAATACAGCAGGCAGTTGTCTGTGGGCAGTGGGCATGCAGGAGTGCAGTGGGCAGTTGATCGCTGGTGACAGGGTTGTGGGGCAGGGTGACGGTGAAGGTTGTACCTGCTCCTTCAATTGACTGTACATTGATAGTGCCGCCGAGGAGTTCGACGAATGATTTGGAAATGCTCAGGCCGAGACCAGAACCTTCGTGGTTGCGGGTCAAAGAATTGTTGAGCTGGTGGAAGCGGTCGAAAATCTTTTTGTGTTTGTTGGCGGGAATGCCGATGCCCGAGTCGACGCAGTAAAACTCAAGCATGTTCTCTTTTTTTGTATACCCAAAGTCAATGCCGCCAGTCGAAGTGAACTTGATAGCGTTCTGAATAAGGTTTGCGAGGATTTGGCTGAGCTTCTGGGCGTCAGTCTGGATAAGGCTTTCGCTGTCGGCAAGCCCATTGCAGCAGGTTAACCGCAACCCCTTTTTCTGTGCCTCAAGGCGGAATTGAGTCTGAAGATCAAGCAGAAGCTTGTTGAGAGGCGTTTCGGTTATCTTCACCGTTGTTTCTTTGGCGTCAAGACGCGAAATATCAAGAATGTCGCTGATGAGATTCATCATGCGCTTGCCGCTTTGCTGAATGAGGTCGATATACTCTGCCAGTTCTTCGCCGGAGAGGTGCGGCTCTTTCAGAAGTTCGGCAAAACCGAGGATGCCGTTCATGGGGGTGCGGATTTCATGGCTGATGTTGGCCAGAAAGGCTGTTTTCAGGCGGTCGTTCTCTTCAGCTTTTTCTTTGGCTACTGACAATTCGATCAAAATATTTTGCAACTCAATTTCGGCCACCTTGCTGACGGTGATATCGGTGTTGGTGCCGAGCATGCGAATTGGCTTGCCATCCAAAGTACGGGTGACAACTTTGCCGCGGTCAAGTAGCCAGATCCACTGTCCATTTTTATGTTTTACCCGGTATTCACATATAAAATCTTCCAACTCGCCGTTGAAATGTTGTTCCAATATTTCAACTATATGTTGATAATCATCCGGATGAGCAAGATCCTGCAGGGTTTGCAGGTTTACCGGAGAAAGTTCCTGCCGGCTATATCCTTTTATTTCAAACCAGCGATCGTTAACGATGCATTCATTGGTCACTACATTCCACTCCCATGTGCCAACCTGAATGGCATCAATGATTGCCTCAAAGCGTTCATTACTTTCTCTCAAAGCCTCTTCTGCCTGCTTGCGATCGGTAATGTCATGGATAATGACATGAATAACAGCCTGACCATCGATCTCTATCTTGTTACGGGAAATCTCTACATCGCGAATGGAACCGTCAGCCCTTTTATGGTAGCCTGAAAATCTATTACATTGCTCGTTAATGACGCTTGACAAGCTGCTTCTTACAGCTTCGGGCGTTAACAAATTGATCTCCCCGACATGCTTTTGCCTCAGCTCTTCAATAGACCAGCCATACCAATCCGACCCTGCCTGATTTATATCTAAAATCTTTCCTGTAACGGGATCAACGAGAGCCTGGATTGCAGAATGCTTATGAAACAGCGTCTTGAACAGTTCTTCACTTTTCCTTATTAGCTCTTCTGCCCGTATGCGTGGGGTGATGTCATTAATGATGGAGAAAAACATCTCTTTGTCATCATAAACGATTGCATTGCTGTAGACCTCTACGTTACGGATTGAGCCATCTTTTCTGCGATGGGAGAACAGGTACTGATTGTGTTTTGTTTTTTTGAGTGCGTCAAAGTTCTCTCTGGTCTTTGTCTGTGCGAGGGTGTTGATTTGGCCTATGTTCATCTGTTTGAGTTCTTCTGTCGACCAGCCGTAAAAATCTGTTGCTGCGCGATTGGCGTCTATGATGTTTGTTGTTTCGGGGTCGATTACAAGCATGATTGAGGAGTGATCTTGATACATTCTCCAGAGCCGGCCCTCACTTTGCTCCAGTTTTTTATTGGTTTGCAGCAATGCTTCATTCGCCTGCATCAGCTCAACCCGCTGCATTTCATTTTCAATTTACTGAACAGAAAGTTCATGGATTGCCTTGAGCATCTCCTCAGGAGAGAGGGTCGTGCTGATTTCTGTCTGCTGAACGCAGGGTATGTTGGTTTGATTGATGAATAATTGCTCTTCGGCACGAACCCTTAACTCCGACAGCAGTTTTGTGGCCGGCTGATTATTACTATGTTTTTTTTGGGGCATTTGGGGGAGCCATTATCATGTTAAAAACACAAGAAAAACAGAAGCCTGAAACTGCATTTCGAGCATATCCTCTTAAAGCACCATCATATGAATTTATGAAGATGTCTGCCGTTTTACTCGGCGAATTGAATGGAGAAAAAGAAAAATCAGGTTATCAACGTAAAATGTATGCATTAAATTTTGTTTACACAAATATCACGATAAATCACAACCGTAATTTAACTGCTGTTTTACATAGCTTTGACCTCGCAAAAGCCATTAGCCGTAACAGCGCAAAGCAACTATAGTGGGCAGGTAGCCTGCTGGACTGCCGGCGCTGCCCAAAAAAGCCACAACTCAACAGAGGCCACCTTAATCTCCTCCTTTGTACAGTCAAATCCTGCGCTCCGAATGCATGCCAAACACTCTGCAGCAGAATAGACAATCATGCACTGAAGAAGGTGAAGCTTCGAAATTTAGGTATTGGTTGTACTCATGAATTATTCAGTAAAAAAAAATGTTGGAAACCGAAGAAGAAGCGGTGATAAATCCGAGATGATAATGACGCGCATTCTGTAAATAAGAAGGGGATTTATCAATTGGCACGCGGGGTTCCATATCTGTTTTTTCATACCACTGAAAGGAGGAGAAATACCATGAATACTACTGGCCGACAGAACGTACAGCAAGTGCCTTCACCAACTTCAGCAGTTCACATCGGCAGCCCCGCGCCCGGCACAGTAATGACCAGGGAATATGTTCAGGCAATCGGCCGCATAGCCTACATCTGGGGCTGGCCGCTGGTCAACATGGGCAACCGCATCATAGCGTTCAGCAAATTGCCCGCCCCTGGTTTGATTGGTGGCATGATGCCCGCCGGCTTCAACAGCCTGTGCATGCTCACCGACTACGTCACCCCTGACCAGCGCGCCGTTGCCTGTCCAAACCAGGACGTTGTATATGGTTGCGGTGTCGGCCAGCTGAGTCAGGGGCCACTCGTATTGCAGGTTCCGGACTTCGGTGACCGGTTTTGGGTGTTTGCGCTCTATGACCAGCGCACCGATGAATTCTCGACGCTCGGTAAAGCCTACGGCACCAGGCCCGGATTCTACCTGATAGTAGCCCCGGACTGGAATGGAGAAGTTCCGGCGGGCATCACCGGGGTGGTGCACTCGACCACGGACTTGATCCTCACGCTGCCGCGTGTGTTCATGGACGACACGGACGCCGATCGTGCCGCTATCCGGCCCCTCGTCAATCAAATCAGTCTATACCCGCTCGCAAAGTTCACTGGCCAGCTGCAGATTGTGGATTGGAAGCAGGCTCCGATCTACCCGGGCGCATCCGGAGGCTCGAAGGAAATGAGATGGGTGGTGCCCGATACCTTCTTTGACCTGTTGCCGGCCGTACTGAAGAACGTGCCGCCGTTGCCGGGTGAGGAAGCGCTCTACGCTTGGATCAATAGTGTCCTTGATGCGGCAGCCAAAGACCCGCAGCTCGCGGCGACGCTCAAGGAAACCGCCATTGCTGTCGAAAAAGAGATGTTCGACAAGTTCATGCAATGGCAATACAACGGTTGCCCCGCCGGCAACGGTTGGAACTCGACGGTCAACAATGCGATGTGGGGCACCGATTATCTGAATCGCCTCACCACCGGAAAATCCAACATCCTCGAAAACAAGCCGGAAGAGACAAAATATTTCTATCGCGACCTCGACAGCGCAGGCGAGCAGATATACGGCAGGCATCTTTACAGCATCACCTTTGCAAAAGGGCAACTGCCGCCGGTCAAAGGCTTCTGGTCGCTGACGCTTTACAACGAACAGCACTTCTTTAACAGGAATCCGCTCAAGCGATATTCGCTCGGCACGAAAAACAAGACCTTGCAATACAACACCGACGGATCGCTGACGCTGTATGCAGGTGAAAAATCCCCCGGTACAGACAAGGAAAGCAATTGGCTGCCCGCACCAGACGGCACATTCTCGCTTTACATTCGCGCCTACTGGGCTGAGCAGGCCATTCTTGATGGAAGCTGGATACCCCCGCAGGTCGAAAAGATGAAGTGAATCAACCAACCAGAGAGAGGGTGCAATAATGGAAATCAAAACAACATCAGCGCACGAAACGATGACACCGCTCGTAAAACAAATGTTCAACGGCGCATGGCCGGACAAGGCAACTGTCGAACAGTTGAACCTGGAGCGTCTCAACCAGCGAGGCATTGAGGCTTATATGCAAACGCTGCCCATCCTGAATACCATCGGCATGCGAGACGGTTCGGAGGCCATGTTCGGCAAGGGCTACAACGTCCTGCCAATCTGGAAGGACCGGATGACCGCCAAAACCTGGGTACCCACCCCGAACTGCGACGTGATCTATTCGATGAGTTATCTCGACCTCAAGGAGACCGGGCCTCTGGTCGTCTATGCGCCGGCGAATGTCATCGGTATGTTCACAGACTTCTGGCAATACACCCTCACCGACGTCGGAGCCATCGGACCGGACCGTGCGCGAGGCGGGCTTTACCTGCTGCTGCCGCCTGATTATGAAGGCCATGTGCCGGGCGGTTACTTCACCGTGAAGTCTTCCACCTTCAACGTTTTCCTCTTCTTCCGCACGGTGATGAAGCCGGGCGAGAACGGCCCCGACACCACAAGCGCAGTGGCAAACGCCGAGACGACCCGCATCTATCCGCTTGATACCGTGGACAAGGACCGTAAGCCGATGCAGTTTCCGAACGGTTCGGCCGTCCGTGTGAACATGATGTATCCTGCTGACTTTTCCTACTGGGAGAAACTGAAGGAGTTCGTGGACTATGAACCGGTATCGGCCATCCCGCCGGTAGTGCGCGGTATCCTCGCCTCAATCGGCATCGTCAAGGGTCAGCCCTTCACGCCGGATGAAGCGTCCAAAGCCGCCTTGACCAGGGCCGTGGAAATCGCACCGAAAATGATCTTCGCAGAGCGTATCGCCGGCCGGGCCGATAAAAAGGAGTTGTATTACACCGACCGCCAGTACGGCAACGCCTGGGCTGGCGTTGATTCTGAATGGTTTCGCCCTACCTTTCTCGATGTCAACCAGCGCGCCGCATTCTTTCAGATCGCCTATTCATCTTCGCCCGGCATGGTCATGGACAACATCAATCTTGGCTCGAAGTATCCAAGCACCATGCGCGACAAGGACGGCGATCTGCTCGAAGGCAGCAATTCATACAAGCTTCATTTGCCGGCCGGCATCCCGGCAAAGCTCTTCTGGGCGGTGACGATCTACAATCCGGCCGACGGTTCCATGCCCGAAACCGATCAGCCTTTTCCCTCGCGCAACCAGATGGACAAGATTCCGCACAACGCTGACGGGTCAGTTGACCTCTACTTCAGTCCCTCAAAAGCTGAGGGAGTGAACGAGAAGAACTGGATTCAGACGCTGAAAGGGCGCGCCTTCCTTGTCACCATCCGTCTCTACGGCAGCGGCACCGAGTTCTACGACCAGACGTGGAAACCGGACGACGTCGTGAAGGTGAAATGATTCGATTGACGTGAAGGTAAGTAGTGAAGGCAGCTACCCGTTACTATAGCCTACAGCATACCAAAATAAATGAATGGACAGAAGCTGCCTTTAAGACAACTCTGGTCATAAAAGTACCATAAACAGGATGTGCCTGCCCATAGGATCGACAATGTTAAGAATTTTTACGACTCTGAGGTCGACTGAATTGAATAGATAACGGTATAATTTTGATAATTTCTGCTTTGACACAATAATACTTCCCAATATTGCACGCCTTATCAATTTTATTTCTGATTATTTGCCCTCATGAACCAATCACCGCTTAAAAAAGGAGGTCTCAGACGACGAGTCCAAGCGTACTTCTATGCTGTTTTGAAGCGCAGCAGGTATTTCAAGGGGAATGCCAGTCAGATGTATCGGCTGACTCTGGACTATCTTCTTGCTCAGCTCAATCTGAATCAGGACATTCCATTTCTATTTGTTGCCGTCATAGTTGGGCTTATGACTGGCTATGTGGCGGTTGTGTTTCACGATGCCATCATGACGCTAAGCTCGTTCTGTTTTACCGGCGTGCGATCAATAGGCAATGCTAATGTTATTGACAGATACTGGACGTTTGTTCTGCCATTGATCCCTGCAGTGGGAGGCCTGCTTGTTGGACTCTATAATGCTTTTGTTGTTAAAGTCCGGCCTGGACATGGCCTTGCATCGGTGATCAAGGCCGTTGCGCAGAATGATGGGGTTATTGAGAAGAAATTATGGTTCCACAAAAGTTTAACATCGGTGTTGAGTATCGGCACAGGAGGCGGTGGTGGACGAGAGGCGCCGATTGTCCAGGTTGGTGCAGCAATCGGGTCGGCCGTTGCTCAGTTGTTGCGATTTTCGGCGACAAGAACAAGAACACTCCTTGGATGCGGAGCGGCAGCGGGACTTGCCGCTGTGTTCAATGCTCCAATCGGGGGTGTGATGTTTGCTGTCGAGGTTCTCCTTGGGGATTTCAGTGTTAAAACCTTCAGCCCCATAGTGGTTGCTGCTGTTATTGGAACGGTGCTTTCAAGAAGTTATCTCGGCAGTTCACCTACCTTTAATGTTCCTGAATACGCTCTTGTGTCCAATACGGAACTGGTTTTCTATTGTCTTCTTGGTATTCTTGCGGGTTTTTCGGCGGTCATGTTCATCAAGATTTATTATGCCATAGAAGAGTGGTTCCAGAGGATGGAGAAACGATGGAAGATCCCGGTGTGGGCCATGCCGGCAATCGGAGGATTACTGAGTGGATTGGTCTGCATGTGGCTGCCTGAACTGTATGGATTTTCATACGAGGCCATCAATAATGCAGTACGTGGCAATGAAGGCTGGCATAATATGGTCGGCATCTATTTTCTTAAACCTGTTGTGGCAGCTCTGACTGTCGGTTCCGGAGGATCAGGTGGCATGTTTGCCCCTGCAATGAAAATGGGAGCTATGCTTGGCGGGATGTTCGGCAAGATTATTCATATGTATTTTCCGACAATAACATCAACTTCAGGGGCTTACGCACTTGTCGGGATGGGTGCTTTGACGGCTGGCATCATGAGAGCCCCACTGACCGTTATCCTTATTCTTTTCGAAGTAACCGGGAACTATGAGATTGTGCTGCCTGTCATGTTTGCAGCTGTAACCTCTTCCCTTATTGCTCGTCTTATCTATCGCTACTCGATGGAAACCTATGTCCTGGAAAAAGAGGGAGTCAGAGTTGGCTATGGTATTGCCATTTCAGTAGCAGAGCATATCAGCATCGCTGATGTCATGAAAACTGATTATGTGCAATTCAATGTTTCGGAAAGTGCAGCAAGCTTGATCGATACTTTTTTCAATACTCCTGAATCAAGTTTTCTTATTACTGATAATGATGGCCAATTTTCAGGCATCATCAGCCTTGATGAGATGAGAATTCTGCTTAAAGCAGATTCTTTGGTTGGATTGATTGCGGAAGACATTGTAAAGAAGGATGTGCCGGTATTGTATGACACAACAAAACTTGACGAGGCGCTAAAGCTTTTTGAAATTACCGATTTCAATATGCTTCCGGTTCTTGATGACCAAAGCAATATGTTGCTTGGTGTCGTCCGACAGGAGGAGGCATTTGCCTATTATCGCAAGCAGCTCAATCTATATGGTTCGGATCAGCATGAGAGTCAGAAATCATGAATAAAAAAATGAACACAGCAAAAACGCCAATGCCTGCTCTTGAAACGGAATGTTTCAACCTGAAAAAATCAAATACATGAAATAGTTGTAATAATATATATATATATATATATTATAGGATTATTTGACTTAGTTGCCTGATAATTCACAATAAACAACTATGGCTGACAAGGAACATTTGCGCATTATCATGCAGGGTGTGGATGTCTGGAACAAATGGCGGGAGGCGAACAAAGGGATAAAGCCTGATCTCAGCGAAGCCGAGTTGAATGGAGCACTTCTCTGCGCGGCTGATTTAACTGAGGTTGACCTTAGTCGTGCTCGTTTGAGTGGAGCTGACTTAAGGGCATCGCTTGATTTTGGAGCTGATCTCAGCAGGAGTTCTCTGCGTGCCGCCATTTTGAACGGAGCAAATCTCCAGAGAGCGCATCTCAGCGGTGCCGATTTGAGCAATGCCTTTCTTATTGAAGTGAATTTGGCTGAAGCAAATCTCAGTGGGTCAGTTCTCACTGAAGCTGTTATGTTCAGAGCAAATCTCTTTAAGGCAAATCTCAGCGGAGCGAATATGACCGGGGCCGATCTGAGTGACTCGAATCTCTCGGAAGCTGTCCTCACCGGAGCGAATCTCAAGGGGGTTAATTTCAACAAAGCCCAGCTCAGTAAAGCCAATTTAAGCGGCGCCGTGCTGAGTGGTGCTCTTCTTAGTGAAGCAAATCTGAGTGAAGCCATTCTCAGTGAGGCCATCCTCAGTGAAGCCAATCTCAAGGGTGCTGATTTGAGGTCAGCCATACTGGACCGGGCCAATCTCAGCGAAGCCGTGCTTCTTGAAGCCTTGATTAATAACGCCAATCTCAGGGGAGCTGATCTGAGGGCAGCCATTCTGGAAAAAGCAAATCTCTCGGAAGCAAATCTGAGTGAGGCCATGCTCAATAAAGCCAATCTCAAAGGGGCTGATTTAAGGTCTGCCATTCTCAGCAAAGCCATTCTCAGCGCAGCCAATCTCCACCTTGCCAATCTTGAGGGAGCCATTGGCAGCGGAGGTGTTTTCATTGGCGTCAATCTCAGGGGCGCAAATATGAAAGATGCCATACTAAAAGGATCCGATCTCCAGGGTGCTGATTTTGATGGGGCAAATCTTGAGGGAGCAAATTTTAACGGGGCAAATCTTGAAGGGGCAAAAAATTTGAACAAAAAGGAAAGAGATTAAGCGACTGGCCACACATGAAACAATTCTTTACACGCCACCTTTCCATAATTGCGTTTACTTTTGCCATCATCATCATTCTGGTGGCAGACAGCTCTATTTACTTTAGTTTTCGTTCGCTCATTGACAATAACCACAAGGTCACCCGTACCATCGAAAAACAACGCACGCTTGATCATATCCTTACACACCTGAACGAACTTGAAACAGGCCCTCGCGGTTACATTATTACCGGTGAAGAGCACTTTCTCGCGCCCTATTTCAGCGCGTTAGCGCCTGACGGCATAAAACAGCATCTCAGGGAACTCCATTATTTTTATGCAGGGGACACCGGCCAGCAGCGATATCTGACATTGCTCGACTCTCTTGTGGTCAAAAAAGTCCTTTTTATGCAAACACTTGTTGCGTTGAGAAAAGAGAGAGGGTTTGAAGCGGCCAGGTCAATGGTGGCAACCGATGTCGGTAACACCATCATGGTAGAAATTCGCCGTGTAATTGAAACAATGAAACAGAGGGAGGATGGTCTTCTTGAGCAGCGTTCTTCCTTGGCCTCAGCCAGTATGCAGAACACGGTTGGGTCAATAATGGCTGGCAATACCTTGAGTCTATTGCTTCTCTTGCTCGCATTTGTCATGGTCAACCGTGAAGTCGGTGCACGAAAACGTGAATCGGAGAAACTCCAGCAACTCAACATCGAGCTTGATCAGCGTGTTGCAAGGCGCACTCAAGCATTGCGCGATTCCAATGAAAAACTGCGGGTAAGCGAAGAGCATTTTCGCATGATGGTTGATGGAGTGAAAGAGTATGCCATTTTCATGCTCGATCCACAGGGAGTGGTACTCAGCTGGAACAATGGGGCCGAACTTCTGAAAGGCTACAGGGAGGACGAAATCATTGGACAGCACATGTCAATCTTCTATACCGATGACGATAAAAAAGCCGGCAAGCCTGCACGTTTGCTGCAGCGTGCTGTTGCAGAAGGCCGGGTTGAAGATACGGGCTGGCGGGTACGCAAGGATTGCACCCGCTTTATTGCCGATGTTCTTATTACTCCGCTCTATGATGGAGAGCACCAGCTCAAGGGATTTACAAAAGTGACTCGCGACATCACAGCGCGTACCGAAAACGAATTGAAGATCAGGCGTTTGAGCAGAATGTATGCTACGCTTGGTCAGATTAACGAGACTATTGTTCGTGTCAAGGAGCGTGACGAACTTTTCAAAACTATCTGCCGTGTGGCAGTGGAATACGGCAAGTTCGGACTGGTATGGATCGGCCCCTATAATCACGTTACCGGTCTTGTTACGCCTGCATTTGTTGATGGCAAAGAGCAAGGCTCTCTTCCGCTTGAAGCGATGAATATCAGAGAGGCATCTCGCAAACAAGGCATCATCGCAAGGGCGGTGGCAACAGGAAACGTTGAGCTCTGCAAAAACATTCAGACAGACCCCGCCATGCAGGAGTGTTGCCAGGAGGTTTGCTCGTTAGGATTTCATTCAGCAGCCTCCGTTCCCATCCAGCAGAACGGGGTGATTGTTGCCGTGCTGAATCTCTATTCGGAAGAAGTTGATCTTTTTGACCAGGAAGAGCTTCATCTGCTTGAGGAATTGGGAAGCGATATCTCCTTTGCACTCGAAACTATGGAACTGGAAACAAGACAGAAGGAGAATGAAGCTGCTCTGAAAAGCAGTGAGTTGCAGTTCAGGGAGATGTTTGAAGGCAATTCCGCCATCATGTTCATGTACGACCCCGACACGTTGATCTTCTTTGATGCGAACCGCTCCGCAGTTGATTTTTACGGATGGACAAAGGAAGAACTTTGCCATATGAATTTAAAAGATATCAATGCCCGCTCTCCTGAAGAGGTGAAGAAGGACGTTGAAGGTGTCATGGCAGGCAAGAAAAATCACTTCATTGTCGCCCACCGCAGGGCTGACAAGTCAGTCCGGGATGTTGAAGTATATCCTACAAGGATCGTGGTGAACGGCAAGTCCATCATGTATTCGATTGTTCATGATGTCACCGAACGGGTACGCCTCGAAAGAACCAACGCATTCCGTCTCTCGATCTTTGATATGGCGCCACTGAAAACGGTAAACGAGCTGCTCCAGGTAACCATTGATGAAGCTGAAAGACTGACAGGGAGCTCAATCGGGTTTCTGCACTTTGTCGACGATAACCAGCGGACACTCACCATGCAGGGCTGGTCGACCAATACCATTACGAACATGTGCAAGGCAGACGCAAAGAGCGGACACTATGCCCTGAACGAAGCGGGGATATGGGCAGATGCCTTGCGTCATCGGAGTGCCGTGATCCACAACGATTATGGCGCATACAAGTACCGCAGGGGAGTTCCGGCAGGACATGCGGAGCTGCAGCGTGAAGCGGTTGTCCCTGTCTTCCGCAACGATAAGGTTGTGGCACTCATCGGTGTCGGCAACAAGCCGATTGACTATAATGATGATGATATCATCATGGTTGGTCTGCTCGGCAATGCGGCATGGGATGTCATCGCTAAAAAGATGGCCGATGACGAACACAGAATACTCCAGCTTCAGCAGTATGTCATTGAAAATCTTGCCATGCATGATTCACTGACGGGCCTGCCGAATCGCCGTCTGCTTTCGGATCGCATATCCCTCGCTATTGCGCAGTGCAGGCGCAACAAAACGACGGCTGCACTTTTTATTTTTGATCTCGACAGGTTCAAAATTGTCAATGATACCATGGGTCACCAGATAGGTGACTTGCTCCTTAAAGAGGTTGCAACCCGAACACTTGGAGTCTTGCGAAGAAGCGGAGAATCGCTCGCTCGCCTGGGTGGAGATGAGTATGTGGTTTTGCTGCCGCAGATAGCTGCTCTGCCCGATGCAATTGCCATTGCCGATAAGATCAGACAGGCAATGCTTCAGCCTTTCGACATCGAAGGCCACACCATCAATATTACTTGCAGTATAGGTATCGCCCTCTGCCCTGAGCACGGAGAAGACGAACAGTCCCTGATGAAGCATGCAGATGCGGCAATGTACCAGGCAAAAAATGAAGGACGAAACCGTATAACGGTCTCCGGTGATCATAACGCCTGACCTTTGCCGGCATAACACCTTAAGGCCAGTAGCGGAAAGACGGGGAAGGTTGGCCGATTTGGCGTTGGTGGTGCGCAACCTGTTGAGAATGCTCACCCTGTTCTTGTTCCTGCCTGTAGATGTTCTCAAGACCATCTATCCATCGAAATACTGAATGAGTTATTTCCTGAAAGCAACGTCATTGGTATTGATTGTTCTGACCTGGGGGCTTGGGGCGATTCACTGCTTTGCATATGAAGAGCCGGAGTTTACTGATTGTTGAAGTATTGTTGTCTCTAAAGCCGAGACACTGTCCCATTTTTGAAACACTTCTTAATAATTTGAGATAATTAATTCTTCACTGAATTTTCTTGCTCCAGGGGTTTAACTAATAATAAAACATTATTATGCAATGATATAATGTTTATTTATAGGTGAGGTTATACCTCTTTGGCACAAGAATTGTATATATAATGTTGAAGCTTCTCACGCCAGTGAGATTGATCAGATGTAATGGGGGACATCTGATCGTTGAAAAAGCGGCTCATGAGCCGCTTTTTCATTTTAACGAATTTCACCCCCGGTAAACCCCGATTGCAGAGCAGATTTTCGCCAGTCAGCCTCAGGCACGGAAGATGTTATAAAAATCTGAAATAATGAGGTGTTAGTGGTAAACCGGGATGGATAGATAATAAAGCAGTTTATTCTTTACTTCTTTGTAGCGGGAAGGATTCAGTCAAAGCCTCAACGATAAGGAGATTAGCTCTTTCATTCCATCTTGCTCTGTGACTTTCAAGCCATAATCCGACAATACGAAGTACGTCGGAATTACTGCGGGGGGGGGTGAAATAATTATCCTTGACCATATCAACAACTGCATTGACATAGTCTACATATAAGGCACCCTCACTAATCTGTTGAGCAGACAATGATTTTTTGTAGCTATGCCAATATCTTGCCAGTTCCTCCCCGGTAAAGCCACTACTTGATACCTTCATGTCAGAGCGCATTTTTATTCTTTACCGCAAAATACCATGTAATATACAAAATGAATATATTTAAGTTAAATTCACAATAACATGGAATGAACAAATGCTGAGCAAATGGAGCCCATCAGGGCGGAGAGTTTCACTGAGGCTTTGCTATTTGAGCAGAACAGGCAGCACGGCAAGCTGGCCGGTACAGTTATGCCCCCGCGGCTGATGCAAGCCGCTGGCGATTGGCGAGCCGGAATATACAGAATGGAATATATTATGGAATGATACGAGTACAACAACAATATCCTTTTACCATATAACTGATAAGATGTATATTTAAAGGGTTTGTGAAGCATATCACGGTATTATCTTATAAGAAAATAAGCCAACAGGTTATGGATGACGGAAAAGCATCAGTTGGTTCCTGGTGGAGTACTTTGCCCGGTATATTGACTGCTATCGGCAGTGCAATCGGTTCTATAACGACGCTGATTGTTACTCTACATCAATTTGGTTTTTTTTCACCAAAACCAAATCCACCGCTCAAGCAGCAACCTCCTGTTGTTGTTTCAAATAATATTATTGCAGGCAATAGTGCTGTTCCTGACGGGAAATATTGGCAATGGACGATGTATATACAGGCTCCCGATACTATCTTGGATAAAATTCATTATGTCGTTTATACACTTCACCCTACATACTCTGATTCCATTGTGACAGTCTATGAAAGGGGTTCAGGCCCTTATGCTTTTCGGCTTACAAGAGACGCCTGGGGTACATTTAGAGTGAAGATTCATATTGTTATGCATGATGGCACCACAAGAGATTTGTCGCATTATTTGAAATTCTAACCATTATAATTTCTTTACTCTCCCCCTTGAAAAAGCATCTCGTTTCCCCTTATCTCTAACAAAGGGATTTCAGCCAGCAGCCCGATTTTGCTTCTTTTCACTATATTAGCTCTTCTTGTCTCACAAACTGAAACTCCGCACCGCCATGGCCATGACTGTTGAAATTAAAAACGGCAAACTCTGCATCGAGATTGATCTTGAGGCACCCACACCCTCTTCCTCCGGAAAATCGCTTGTAGTCGCAAGCACGCACGGGAACGCTGTAACGACAGCAATGGTTGATGGAAAGCCAATAACGATAGGGCTCAACGCATACATAAAGAAATAACCTCCACTGCTGCTGCCTGAGAAAAACAGCACAATAGCTGTAGAGTCCCGATTAAATTCACCTCCCTTGGTTATTGGCGACATCTCTTGTCGTCCAGGAGTTTTATCATGATGGCGATCCCATGTTCGGTATTGTGCCCGATCGCTATATTGTCCCGTAACTTGAAAATCATCATTCATAAAGGGTCGGCGTTTTGAAAAAACAGGATATCGAACTCCTTCATAAAAAGATTTTCGAGTTTTACCGTCAAAACGGGCGGGTATTTCCATGGCGGCAAACAACAGACCGCTACGCCGTTATGATCAGTGAAATTATGCTCCAGCAGACGCAGGCAGAACGGGTGGTTCCGAGGTATGAAGCATGGCTGCGGCATTTCCCCGATATTGAGCATCTTGCATCCGCCCCTCTACGGCAGGTACTCTCACTGTGGAGCGGCCTTGGTTACAACTCAAGAGCAGTCAGGCTGCACCGCTGTGCCGCAATTATTATGGACACTTTCGACGGTATTGTTCCCTGCGATCCGGCGACTCTTAAAACGCTTCCCGGCATTGGAGAGTACACCTCTCGATCCATTCCCGTGTTTGCCGATAATCTTGATACTGCCGCAGTCGATACCAATATCCGCCGGATCATGATTCATGAAGCAGGGATTCCAGAAGATATTCCAGCAGCCAGACTGCAGCAGGAAGCCGAAGCTCTGGTTCCGCCAGGCAGAAGCCGTGACTGGCATAATGCATTAATGGATTACGGCTCGCTGGTGCTCACCAGTAAAAAGACAGGGATTCGCCCACTGACAAAGCAATCGAAATTTCAGGGATCAAAACGCTGGTATCGCGGAAAAATTATTAGGGAACTCATTAATACCGAGGGAATGTTTATCGAAGAGATCATTGAAAAATATGCTTCCTGCCCATGGGATCTTGATGACATCATCACCGATCTCATCACCGAAGGACTTGCTGAACGCCAAGAGAGCACCGCTTCCGGTGCTCTCTCAATCCTGAAAATCAAAGGGAGCTGAGCCCTTCTATTCCGTATTATAGACCATATTGAGTGTATTGTACACTTTATCGATTTCTGTCGCATATCTGGATATAATTTCCCTGCGCTTGACCTTCAGTGTCGGGGTTACATGACCGTTTTCAATGGTAAATGCATCGTCGACCAGCAGAAACTTGCGTACCTTTTCATGGGTGGAAAGCTGACGTGAAATAGTGCGCATGAGTTTTTCAAACATCTGCACAACACTCTTGTGCTCAATCAGCTCCTTGTTGGAGTTAGCTTGAATACCTTCAGCAGCGGCAAACTCCCTGAGCTTGCGGAAATCAGGCACAATAAGAGCAATAAGAAATGGTCTTTTCTCGCCGATAACAATAACCTGGTCAACATAAGGGCTTTCTGTAATCAGGTTCTCAATAGGGGTTGGTGCAATATTTTTACCGCCAGAAGTAACAATAATATGTTTTTTACGATCAGTTATCTTCAAATACCCATCCTTGTCGACCTCTCCAATATCACCGGAATAGAACCATCCATCCCTTATAACCTGCCGGGTAGCTTCTTCATCCTTCCAGTACCCTTTCATAACGTTAGGCCCTTTAAGCAGAATTTCCCCGTCTTCTGCAATTTTCAGCTCAACGTTATTCACTGTCGGCCCTACGGTACCGTACTTTATCTTTTCAGGCCTGTTGACATTGGTGATAGGTGAGGTTTCAGTCAAGCCGAAACCCTCAAGAATGCTGATATCAAGCGACTGAAAAAATTCGCCGAGCTTTTGCGGAAGTGCAGCTCCTCCCGAAACAAAAAAACGAAGCCTTCCGCCTAACTTTTTTTTGATTTTTCGATAGACAAGCCTATCGGCAAGAGTATGCTGTAAAGAGAGAAATTTGGAAGTTTTTCCTTTATTGGCCAATTCCCTGTGAAACTTTTCTCCCGTAATGAGTGCCCAGTTAAATACTTTCTGCTTCAAGGCATTCTCTGATGAAATCTGCTTGACTATGCTCATCTTAATACGGTCGAACAGCCGCGGCACGGTAAAAATAATGGTTGGCCGGGCTTCTGTCATGTTCAGAGAAATTGTTTCAATGCTTTCAGCCAGGTAGATGCGTGCTCCGCACGAAAAAAGCAGGTAATAGCCACCGGTACGTTCATAGGCATGGCAGAGCGGCAGAAAAGAAAGTCCGCAATCAGACTCGTCAAGCCGAATGATTGACGAACAGGATTTCACATTTTCACAAATATTCCGGTGAGTAAGCATGACCCCTTTCGGGAGTCCTGTTGTGCCGGATGTATAAATGATGGTAGCAATATCGTCAGGTTCAACAGGAGCCATCTCAAGGAACCAGGGTTTTTCTGCAAGAATTTTTTTCCCCTCTTCTTTGGCATGGTTCAAATCAAGAACATCCTCAACACTCTCCTCAAGGTGGTTCATGACTATGACGAGACATAACTCAGGCAGGTTCTGCCATATTGAGATTACCTTGCCAAGCTGCAGCATGTTGGAAACAACTATTGCTTTCGCGCTGCAGTTGTTGAGAATGTATTCAATCTGATTAGGGGGCAGGGAAGGGTAGAGAGGCACATCAATCGCACCAAGATTCAGTATAGCCATATCAGCAAGGTACCAACCCGGCCTGTTTTCCGAAAGAATGGCTACGCGGTCTTTTGGCGTGACGCCGTTCTCTTTCAGAAATGCAGAAAAATGATTGACATCTTCTTTAAAAGTATCATAAGAAATTGGTTCGTAGACACCGTTCATCTTTCTCGCAATCGGAAATTTAGATTCCTGCCCTTGGTAATGGGTGAAAACTGCGGAGAAAAGTTCAGGCAATGTCTGAAAGTCAGAATTGATCAGTCCCATCAGCAAGAAAGTTTTTCTTGTGAAAAAAAGCCATAAGACAAAAAATATTCAGAAATGGTGACAGGGGTCACAGCTCAGGGGTTAATGTCTGCTTCAGATTTCTATACCTGTAGAGTTTCAATCAATAATTAACAAATATTTTACAATAGCCCATAAGATGCCCTGCATTTTTTTGCAGAACAGAGTTTAATAAACCTCCTCTAATTGCCTATCTTGGCAATCATGACTATAATGTTTAGCTTTTCTTTCAGCTTGATTTCCTGATTTTTCATGCAGGCTACAAAAAAATCCGGTTCTTCATGGACTGGCTATGCCGGACTTTGTCTCGGTATTATCCTGATAACCTATCTTTTCAGCCAGGTCGACCTTCAGGGAGCAATAGAACGTATTTCGAAAATCGGCATTCTGTCAGCACTTATTCTTGTCCCCTATTTAGCGCTGCATCTCATCGAAACATTCACCTGGATCAAACTGTTTCCCCGCAGCATAACAGCAGTACCGTTTTTAAAGCTTTTTAAAATACAGATCATCTCAGAAACCGTTTCCATGACATTGCCGGCAGGAGTCGCAGTAGGGGAGCCTCTCCGCCCGTTTCTCTGCTATCGGTTTTTAAACATTCCCCTTCCCGCAGGTGTTGCAAGCGTGGCAATCCGCAAACTCATGCTTGGTGTCGCTCAGGGACTCTATACTCTTATTGGTGCTATAGCAGGTTTTTCACTGCTGCAGCATGCATCAATGCAGATGCTCGGGTTCGAGGGACTTGGCTATATTCTGGTTGCAACAGGCACCGCCGTGTTTCTTTTTTTTCTTTCTCTTCTTATGCTTTTACTCAACGGAAAAGCAGCACACAATCTGCATGGCTTATTAATTCGTATTCCGTTCAAAAGGATTAAAGCATGGCTTATAGCCAGAGAGTCTGGATTTCTCGATACCGATGAGCAGCTCAAGAGTTACAGAGGCGCTTTTACCGGAAGGCTTTTCCTGGTTACCCTCCTCTATATCCTGGCCTGGTTCACGCTTGCAATAGAGAGTTATGTAATATTGACGTTATTGGGCGTCCATATTTCATTTATTCAGGTATTGGCCATAGATACTGCCATCACCCTGCTTCGTGCACTGTTTTTTTTCATTCCTTCCGGACTCGGGGTGCAGGATCTTGGTTACCTGGCTTTTTTTCAGGCTGTCGGCATTCATGATTTTCTTGCTTACGGTGCCGCATTTGTGCTGTTAAGGCGTTTCAAGGAGGTACTCTGGTACGCGACTGGTTATGGAGTTATGTTTTTTTCAGGAGTGCATCTCCGTGATGCCGCCGGGAGTAATTAACGGAGAGTAATGAAGAAAAAGATTTTATTCATATGCGGTTCGATGAACCAGACAACCCAGATGCATCAGATTGCCCGGTGCTTGACGGATTATGACCAGTATTTTTCGCCGTTTTTTAGCGATGGTATTCTCGGCGCAGCCAGTGGTCTCGGGCTGCTTGAGTTTACAATTATGGGCCAGAAACGATCAGAACGTACCCTTGCCTATCTTCAATCACATGATCTCACCATTGATATCGGCGGACTTCAGCACGCTTATGATCTTGTTGTAACCTGCACCGATCTCATTGTTCCGAAACAGATCCGGCACAAAAAAATTGTACTGGTTCAGGAAGGAATGACAGAGCCTGAAACTGCACTCTATTATCTGGCAAAAAATATTCAGTGGATTCCCCGCTGGGTCGCCGGCACATCCACGACCGGGTTATCCGATGCCTACGAAAAGTTCTGTGTGGCCAGTGAAGGCTACCGCGAACTGTTTATTCGCAAGGGAGTGAATCCTGCCAAAATTGAGGTTACCAGTATTCCCAACTTTGACAATTGCGAGCAGTACTTGCACAATGACTTCAACTATCACAACTACGTTCTCGTCTGTACCTCCGACAACCGCGAAACATTTATCTACGAAAATCGTGTAAAAAATATCAGGAAGTATCTTGAAATGGCCAAAGGCAGCCAGCTTATCTTCAAGCTGCATCCCAATGAAAATGCCGAAAGGGCCATCAGGGAAATTGAGCTTCATGCCCCTGACAGTCTTGTTTTTAGCGAAGGTAAAACCGAAGAGATGATAGCCAACTCCCGGATGCTGATTGCTCAGTTCTCCTCCACCATTTTTGTTGGCTCCGCTCTGAACAAAGAGGTGCACTGCGGGTTACCGCCAGAAGTGTTAAAATCCCTGACACCATTGCAGAACAAATCCGCCGCAAAAAAAATCGCCGATGTCTGCCGCCATGTCATTGACGGCTGAACCAAAACGTAATTAAATTCTATGCATACCGTAGCAATAATTCCTGCAAGGGGAGGGTCAAAAGGTCTCAAAAACAAAAATATTTACCCGGTGGCAGGAAAGCCCCTGCTTGCATGGACTATTCTGCAGGCCCTGGCATCGACAAGCATTGATCGGGTTTATGTCACTACCGACGACCTGACTATAGCTGGCGTAGCCAAAGAGTACGGGGCAGAGGTTATCATTCGTCCCCCTGAACTTTCAGGCGACAAAGCAACCTCCGAATCGGCAATCCTGCATGCCGCCGAACTTATAGAGCGCGACCACCACCAGCCCATCGACGTTATCGTTTTTCTGCAGGCAACCTCCCCGTTACGAAAACCCGGCGACATCGATCGGGCTGTAGAGGTTTTTCTTCAGGAAGAGGCTGATTCGCTGATTTCGGTGACCAAAGCCGATGATCTTACCTTATGGGAGTCAAAGGAAGGAATATGGAAAAGCGTTAATTTTGATTACCGCAACCGGGGCATGCGCCAGGACCGTCCGGCCCAGTTCATAGAAAACGGTTCAATCTACATATTCAAACCCCAAACGCTCACCGTTTTTGGCAACAGAATCGGCGAAAAGCTCTCAGCCTATGAAATGGAGTTTTGGCAGACCTGGGAGATTGATACTATCGAGGAAATAGATTTAATTGAATATTACTTTACTAAAAAAAACCTGGCACTTCAGGATGTAAACCAACAAAACCCTTAGATCACTGTCGTTATGAACTTTTTTTTATCCACCGATCTTGTTATCGGGGTTAATGAAGCACTCAACCTGAATGCGCATTTATCTCAATTAGGCGTAAAAAAGCCAGGTATCATCTACGATGCCAATGTATCAGGCAGCCTCTATTTTCAGGATGTATTAAGGAACCTTACATCCGCGTATGCCAACTCAGTGGTATATTGTAACGAATTCGGCGGCGAGCCAACCTATGCACATCTTGAAAATGTCGCAGAATTTTTCAGGAGCAATCCCCCCGATGCCATCGTCTCAATAGGTGGCGGCAGTACCCTTGACCTCGGCAAAGGAGTAGCTCTGCTGATGACCAACAACGTCCCGGCTCTTTCACTCAAAGGATTTCCCTCCGGAGTGAATGATCCTCTGCCCCTTGTAACCGTCCCGACGCTTCTCGGAAGTGGAGCCGAAGTAAGCTTCAATGCGGTATTTATTGACGAGGCCGAAGGGCGCAAACTTGGCATCAACAGTAAAAAGAACTTTCCAAAAAAAGCTGTTATCGACCCCAGCCTCTCTATGACAGCTCCATTCGAAAGTGTCATAGCATCCGCCATGGACAGCCTTGTTCACTGTGTCGACAGCTTTGGCTCAATAAAGCATACGGCGTTGAGCAGAATATTTGCCATTGAGGGCTTTCAGCGGACCTTCTACGCCCTGCAGCAGAACCAGCTTGACCGGGCAGAATCAAGGCTCGATCTTGCCATTGGCAGCGTTTGCGGTACAGTAGCACTTATGAACTCAGGAGACGGCCCGACCAATGGCTTTGCCTACTATCTCGGCGTGAAGCATCGCGTACCCCACGGTCTCGCCGGAGCGATCTTTCTCAAGGAGGTAATGCGTTACAACCATCTCAATGGTTACGAAAAGTATGCACTTCTCAACCCCATGCGTTCATCACCCTCCCCCAAAGAAGCTACCGCTGAACTTCTTGAAGAGATGAATGAACTCTATCAGCAGCTTAAAATACCCACGCTTGTTTCTTACGGCTACAACAGGGAGAATGCTGCTGAATTCGCACACAACGCTTCAGAAGCGCTCAAAGGATCATTTTCAGGCAATCCTGTTGAGTTTACAGAAGAATCAGCAAAAACAGTTGTTTTTCAATTAACCTAAAAGAACAGGACACATATTATGGCGGGTGCAGAACTTATCGGTCGTGAAGAGCTGGCCGAAATCCAGGAACTTTTCAGCAGGGAAAAGGTCAATCTATACCGTTACGGAGGAGGCAATTACAAGGCAAGGGAGTTTGAGGAAAAATTTGCAGCATGGATAGGTGTAAAGTACGCTCATGCAGTCTCTTCAGGCACTGCAGCCATTCACTGTGCTCTTGCCGGTGCCGGAATCGGACCAGGTGACGAGGTTATTACCACAGCATGGACCTTTATTGCCCCGGTGGAAGCCATCAGCGCACTCGGTGCAGTGCCAATTCCTGTTGAGCTTGATGAAACCTACCATCTTGATCCTCTCGAAGTTGAAAAGGCAATTACGCCTGCAACCAAGGCAGTAGTTGCCATTCCAATGTGGGCTTCCCCGAAAATGGACGAACTCTCGGCCATATGCAAAAAACACGGCCTCATACTGATCGAAGATGCCGCACAGGCACTCGGCGCCTCATACAAGGGACGCAAGCTCGGTACCTTCGGCAGTGTCGCCTCCTTCTCGTTTGACGCAGGCAAGACTCTCCATACCGGTGAGGGCGGAATCATCGTTACCAACGACAAAGATATCTACGATCGTGCAGCCGAGTTCTCCGACCACGGTCACATGCACATGCCCGGACTTCCAAGGGGCAAAGATCCCAGGCGCTCAAAAGGCTTGAACTTGCGCCTCAGTGAAGTCACAGCTGCAATCGGCCTTGCCCAGCTTGCAAAAATTGACACCATTCTCTCGAAAGCAAAGGCTAACAAACGTAAAATCAAGGACGCCATCCGTCATCTGGACAACATCATCCTGAGACCCTTCAGTGATGAAGACGGATCGCAGGGTGACACCCTGATTTTCAGGGTCAAAAACCGCGAAGCCGCACTCCGGTTCGAAGCTCATCTGACCGAACACGGTTTTGGCACCAAAATTCTGCCTGAAGCACTTGACTGGCATTTTGCAGGAGTATGGGGCCACCTTCTTGGCGAATATGACCGTTACAGCACAGCCGATCTTGAGTCGCTCTGGCCGAAAACCGGAATCATGCTTCGCAGCAGTATCTGCCTCAACATTCCCGTACTGATGGATGATGCAACAATTGACAATCTTGTAAAAGCTATCATCTCCGGTTCGGCAATAATAGGATAGAAGGGTATTCTGAAGAGATGATCACCAAACAAAAAAGCCTGCTTATGCAGGCTTTTTTGTTACTGGAGGCGAAGAGCGGATTCGAACCGTTGTACGAGGTTTTGCAGACCTCTGCCTAACCACTCGGCCACTTCGCCGTTTCAGGAATTGTTAAGGTAACAAAAAGATATTCTCAAACAAAAGCCTTACAGGGTTTTACGGCTATTTATTTTCATTACATTATCTTTGTTTTATCGCTGACGGAATCGATAATATGCCGCTGCAGGTCGACACTGACTCACAAGTAGATTTGAAAAGAATGATTCTGAACAATAAGATGACTCGTGTTCTCAAGCTGGTAGCAGTATTTGAAGCATTCAAGGGCTTTCTTGTCCTGTTTGCCGGGCTCGCCATTTTCTCTCTGCTGCAGCAGAATGTTCAGTTTTCTGCCGAGCAGCTGGTCCGGCACCTGCATCTCAATCCGGCGCATAATTTCCCGAAAATATTTATTCAGGCAGCTGGTAATCTTACAGATAGCCGTATACGTTTTTTGGCACTATTTGCATTGCTCTACTCGGTCATGCGCTTTGTTGAAGCCTATGGTCTGTGGTTTGCCAGGCGATGGGCTGAATGGTTTGCATTGATAAGCGGGTGTGTCTACCTTCCCTTTGAGCTGTTCGAACTGGCAAAAGGGTTTACATGGCTAAAGATCACCCTTCTTATAGTAAACCTCGTCGTTGTTCTCTATATGGCGTTTGTTCTTAAACATAACGTCAAGGCAAAAATTCTTGACAAACAGCTCCAAAAGTTCTAATGGCGGCCATCCCCCCTTTGTATCCCATTAATTCCAACGCTCATGACCGATCTCTTTTCTCTATCACTCCTTCTCTTTCTTGTTGTCCTGCTTGTTGTTGTCGTCATACGGCTTGAGTCGAAAAGCAGGGAACTTGAAAATCTCAAAATCCTCCACGCACGGCTTGAAGCCGATCTTGAAAACGAACGGAAGAGTCTCGCTGAAAAAACAGCCCTGATGCAGGAATCGGAATCCCGCTTGAAAATCGAATTTGAAAACCTTTCAAACCGGATTTTTGAGGAAAAAGGAAGGGCTGTCGCCCAGGAGAACCGCGAACGAATGGATGTACTTCTGCAGCCCCTCCGCGAGCAGATCGATACCTTCCGAAAAAGAGTTGATGAGGTACACTCCATTGACACCGAGCTTTCAGGACGTCTTTTCGAACAGGTACGCCAACTCCAGGAGCTGAGCGGCAAAGTCAGTGACGATGCAAACCTGCTTGCCCATGCTATAAAAGGCGATTCCAAAAAACAGGGTGACTGGGGTGAAATGATTATCGAACGAATCTTTGAAGCCTCGGGGTTGGAAAAAGGCCGTGAATACCTCGCCCAGGAAAGCTTTCGCCACGAGAATGGATTGCTGAAACGCCCCGACTTTATGGTAATATTGCCCGCTGACAAGGCGGTCATTGTCGACTCCAAGGTTTCCCTGACGGCCTACGAGCGCTTTTGTCGCTGTGATGATGAAGCCGGCCGCCAGCAGGCTATGAAAGAACACATACAGTCAGTACGTCGCCATATAGCCGAACTCCAGGCCAAAGAATACAGTGGCATCTGTGGCAACACCACCCTTGATTTTGTCATCATGTGCATTCCCCTCGAACCGGCCTGGCAGGCAGTCATGCAGGCAGACCCCGAGCTGATGTACGATCTTGCCAGAAAAAACGTAGTCTTGTGCGGCCCGACAACGCTGATGATCACCCTCAAGCTCATTGCGCAGATCTGGCGGCGTGAAAACGAGAACCGCAACGCTGAACTTATCGCCGAAAAGGCAGGAAAGATCTACGATCAGGTATTTCTTGTTCTTGAGGTCATGACGGACGCACGAAAAAAGCTTTCAGGTCTGTCCGACACCTTTGATCTTGCACTCAAACGCATCAAAGAAGGACGTGGCAACCTTGTGGGCAGGGTAGAAGAGATCCGCAAGCTCGGAGCCAAAGTAAGCCGCCAGATACCTCCAGACCTTTTTCTCCAGTCCGGATCCGACGATATCGACGCCCCGTGAATAAAAAAAATTACCTCCTCGAATCGTCATAAGCCTCAATATCCCGCTCGATATTCAACCCCTCATTATTGAGAGCCATCTTAAGATCATAATCCATTTGCAGTCCAAACCAGAAGTGGGCAGGAGTACCGAAATATCGGCCAAGACGCAGAGCGGTCTCAGCAGTGATACTCCTTTTTCCGGCAATAATATCGTTGATTCGCCACACCGGAACATGGATATCCTCAGCAATTCTCTTTTCGGTAAGGTGCATAGGTATGATATACTCCTCAAACAGAACGGTTCCCGGATGAAGCGGTAATATTTTAATGCCAGTCATGGATGGGTATTCCTCATAGTAACCTGAATTTGCAACCAGAGAACGTTTAATAACAGATTACCATTTTATTATAAATTTCACGCTTTTTATTCTCTCAATTCAGGCAAAAAACATCTTAAAGTCCAGCCAGATGAACCATTCAGTCAAGCTGCTTTTTCTTCTATTCTCCCTTGCTGTTTTATCTGTACCTTCCATGATGGACGCAACTGCCGCTTCTCAGGACGAACAGAAAAAATCAGGTATATTTCTCAACGAAATCGCAGTAGGTTCAGGCTATGTCCATAGCTCCTTTCAAGGCTCCCAAAATGATTATTTCGTTTACCCGGCATTGGTAAGGGTCGGGTTTGACATCAGCTCTCTCGTTGGTATCGGAGGTCAAAAGAGTAAAATGCAGCTTGCGCTCGAACCCTTTGTGAATGCTATCGCAGGAGACAAAAGGGGAGTTGAGGCCGGTTTGAGCATCGGCGTGCGGTATTTTCAGGCAATAGCAAAATCGTTTGATCTGTTTACTGAAATCAGTGTCGCACCAATGTTTCTTGGTATTGATACCGTAGAGCAGGGAGTTGCCGGGTTTAATTTTCTTGATCAGATCGGCCTTGGACTTCAATACAAGCTTTCAGACTGCAGCGCTTTTTTTGTAGGATACCGTTTCAGGCACCTCTCCAATGCCAATATCAGCCATCCCAACCTCGGTATCAATTCTGATGCCCCTGTTTGTGGTATATCCTGGCTCTTTTGATACCCTTTTTTCCGTTACTGCCCAAAAAAACATTATGGATAGCTACATTATTAAAAAAGAATTTCGTTTTATTATAAACTGATACTATATTTGTATCAATTAACTGGACAACAATGAAAGTACTGACCAAAAATACTGATTACGCCATACGGGCCCTTTTGGCGCTTGCAGCACAGAAGGGGAGCTATATCTCGGCAAAGAGTATTGCTGACGGGCACGACATCCCTTACCAGTTTCTGCGCCGATTGCTCCAGGAGATGATCCGCCACAATCTGATCGTTTCAAAGGAAGGCGTTCGGGGTGGGTTTATGATGCAGAAGAATCCGGACAATATCACCGTAACCGAACTGATTGAAATTTTTCAGGGCAAGGTACAGGTATCGGAATGCATGTTCCGCAAGCAGATTTGCGGCAATCGTGCCCGCTGTGTGCTGCGTCACGAAATCATGCGTATTGAACAGGTCGTCCAGAGCGAGTTTGAAAAGGTGACCATAGGCCAGCTGCTTCGGAATCTTGAAGCTGCAAATCCGGTAAAGCTTCACTCAGCCCCTGTAAGCGAAAATTGAACAGGCACTATTGAACACATAAAAGGAGAAATAAGCAATGAAACGGCAGATTATCACCATAGATGAAAAAAGATGTACCGGATGCGGCGACTGCATTCCGGGTTGTCCCGAGGGAGCGCTGCAGGTCATCGACGGCAAAGCCCGCCTTGTCAGCGACCTTTTTTGCGATGGCCTTGGAGCCTGTATCGGTCACTGTCCGACCGGCGCCATGAAAATTGAAACCCGGGAAGCTGAACCCTACGACGAAAAGCGAGTCATGCATGAAAGTATCGCAAAAGGTGGACCCAACGTAATAGCAGCCCATCTGCACCACCTTATCGATCACGGCCAGACCGACTTTGTGCAGCAGGCACTTCAATACCTTCAGGAGCAGGGGATTGCCAACCCGCTTGAGAGTGAACCCGCCGGAAAACCGGCAGCACACCGCACTCATCCCGCTCACAGCCATGCGCCGCACACAGGCGGATGTCCAGGCAGCAGAACAATAGATTTCAGTGCGAATGGTAGTAATGATGCCGCCATTGCTGCTCATTCCCATGCACCTGTTCAAAGTGCACTCCGCCAATGGCCCATCCAGCTCCACCTCGTGTCACCGCAAGCCCCCTATTTTCAGGGTTCCGATCTCTTGCTCGCAGCCGACTGTTGCGCATTTGCTGTCGGCGACTTCCATGGCTCCTTCATGAAGGGCAAAAGCCTTGCAATAGCCTGCCCCAAGCTCGACTCAGAGATGGATATCTACGTCGACAAGCTTGCCGCCATGATCGATCTGTCGCACATCAACACCATCACCGTAGCCATTATGGAGGTTCCATGCTGTGGCGGTCTGATCTCGATCGTAGCTGAAGCCCAGCGCAAAGCCAAACGTAAGGTTCCGGTGAAAAAAGTAGTGATCAGTTTGCAGGGCGAGACGTTGTCTGAAGAATGGGTTTGAAAAAGTCGGCATCCGCACTCTCAAGACGAAGCAGCAAGAGCTAAGCATTGCCCATTGCTGACTGTCCACTCCGCCTCCCGCACTATTACGACAACAAATTTGTTATAAAATAAAAATCAGAAAAAAATGCTGAAAGACGCCATGGGTGGATACCGGGGAACAGCTGCAGAGCTCACCCGTATCATCCTTAAACATCCCGACAACGCCGAGGCATACTATAATCGGGGAAATGCCCTGAGCAGTTGCGATGACTACGAAGGAGCCATAGGCGACTTCACTATGGCACTGAACCTGGGACTCCGCTTCCGCGAAGCCATAACAGCCTATGGCAACCGAGGCATGGCAAGGGTAAAAGCGGGAGACCTTGACGGAGCCATTCAGGATTTTACCGAAATCATAAACCGAAACCCATCCAACCAAAGGCTTTTATCAACAGCCCATAAAAACCTGGCCATACTGAAACAAAAAAAAAGTTCTGCCAAAAAAAAGTCCTGAGTCACCCACTAAACCAGATTTATCAATCATTACTCATCACTCAGCACGAAGAAAAGGAGGATACAACAATGGCAATGTCATGTAATCAATGTCAGGAAAGCATCCACGGTACCGGCTGTACTGTACGGGGTGTATGCGGAAAAGACGAACCTACGGCCCAGCTTCAGGACGTTCTGGTCTATGCAACCGAAGGCCTTGCCCTGGCTGCCGAAAAAATGGAAGGAAGCATCTCAAGAAAGGCAGGTCAGCTCATCAGCGAATCGCTCTTTGTAACAGTCACCAACACCAGCTTTGATGAGGACGCCATAGTCGCACAGATTCGCAAAACACTTGCAATGCGTGATGAACTGAACGCTACGCTCGTTCATCTGCCTCATCACGATGCCGCTCACTGGACCGGCAGTTCAAAAGACAATTTTCTTTCAAAAGCCCTTGAAGTCGGTCTTGAAAGCTTGAGTGACAATGAAGACCTGCGCTCACTCAAAAGCCTTGTGCTTTATGGTCTGAAAGGACTTGCAGCCTATACAGACCATGCCGCAGTGCTCGACTATCATGACGACGATATCTACGCTTTTTATGTCAAAGCACTTGCAGCACTCACCAAAGAGCTGTCGGCTGACGAACTTACCGCACTGGTGCTCGAAACTGGCGGAGCAGCCGTCAAAGCCATGGCCCTGCTCGACACAGCCAATCATAAAACCTATGGCCATCCAGAAATTACAACAGTAAAAACCGGCGTTGGCCATAACCCCGGTATCCTGATTTCCGGTCATGACCTGCGCGATATGGAGGACCTTTTAAAGCAGACCGCAGGAACAGGCGTCGACGTCTATACCCACTGCGAAATGCTTCCGGCACACTACTACCCGGCCTTTAAAAAGTACCCTCATTTTATAGGCAACTACGGCGGCGCATGGTGGTTGCAGGATAAAGAGTTCGACACCTTCAACGGCCCGATCCTCATGACCACCAACTGCATTGTCCCCGTTCGCGAAGCCTATCGCAACCGCATGTTCACCACAGGTATGGCTGGCTATCCCGGACTCCGCCACATCCCGGCACGCCACAACGGCGGGCAGAAGGATTTTTCAATGCTTATCAAACTCGCCCAAACCTGCCCCCCTCCGAAAGAGATCGAAAACGGCACCATCACCGGCGGATTTGCACATCATCAGGTACTTGCACTGGCCGACAAGGTAGTCGACGCAGTAAAGTCCGGTGCCATCAAACGCTTTATCGTCATGGCCGGCTGTGACGGACGCCACACATCCCGCAAATACTATACCGACGTTGCCGCGGCACTGCCCGACAACACCGTCATTCTTACTGCCGGATGCGCCAAATACCGCTACAACAAACTTGAACTCGGCAAAATCGGCGGCATACCCCGTGTGCTCGATGCCGGTCAGTGCAACGACTCCTATTCACTTGCCGTCATTGCCCTCAAACTCAAGGAAGTATTTGCCCTTGAAGATATCAACGATTTGCCCATCTCCTTCGACATCGCCTGGTATGAGCAGAAAGCCGTCACAGTCCTGCTCGCCCTGCTTTATTTAGGAATAAAAGGCATCCGCCTCGGACCGACACTCCCCGAGTTCCTGACCCCGAACATAGCAGCCGTCCTCATCGAACAATTCGGGATTAAACCCATCAACACCGTCGACGCCGACATCGAAGCCATGATGGCCGGAACCTGAACACCAACAGATCATTTCAACATTACACTCCCTCTTTTGTCATCCCGGCAAAGGAGGGATCTTTTATTTACCCTAATCGAGCGACCAGAATCCATCGGTCGTTGGTCAAACCCTTTCTTGCCATCAACATTATCGTGCTGTATGTATCATTCTCAATGAACGCTTTTGCTTGAAGTAATGACAGGAGACTCTTTATATGGGTGGTGCTAGAGGACGGCGAAGACTCTTTTCCTCCAAAGAACGGGTTGAGTTAAAAAGTTTGCCTGCATCGACAGCAGTTATTGCCGCAGCAGCTCCTGCCTCTCCAATAACCACCGTACTCGTAAGGGCGCCAAAAGCCAATGGCGGCGCGAGCAGGGTTACAATCTTAACACCCTTTTGAATACCCTCTATTGTTGCAGGTTCAAGGGTTACCTTTTCTTGACTCATGGTAACAAGCGGGTTGTTTTGCAAAATAATTGAGTAATGCAAATACCCCGTAAATCAAAAGGTCGTCACACTATTTTCTAAGCTCAATACCGCTTAGTCTACGCACTGTCGACATTCGTTGAATCGTTTTCTTTTTCGTACCTCCTGAAAGTAAACGTGTTGGTTTTGTGCATTCCACCTTCATTATCTCTGGCTCCGGACGATCACTGTTGCGGTGTTGTTTTGTATGCGGGAATAGATCGGCAATCTATGTGTGTTGTTGTTTTTGTATAAAAAATATATATAATATGTATTGATGGAATGAATCGTAAAGAATCAGGCTTTACATACACCGGATCTTCCTTTTAACAAATTAGGTTTATCGGTCTAAGGCATATTGGGTGGACTTAATGAACTGACTCGAGGTGAAACATGGCAAACGGTGAGCGTGATCAATTGTTTGAAAATACACGTGTCATAATCAAAAAATTGGATGCTGTCGGGTGGGGCCTCTTTTTTATCTGGATGGGGATAGCTGTGCTTGCTGGTGTTGGTTGGGGGGTTGGTCTTCTCGGCGTGGGTGTTATCATGCTTGGGGGACAAGTGGCGCGGAGGTATTTTGGCCTGCCATATGATCGGTTCGGGCTGGTCATCGGAATCCTCTTTGTACTTGGAGGCGTTTCAAAAGTACTTAACATCGAACTCCGCCAGGCAGCTATTCCCGGTGGCCTCCTGCCAATCCTGCTCATCCTTGTGGGCACAGTAATTGTAGCATCTGCCTTGCTCCGTAACCCCAAATCCTAATCAGGGAACAACCTTCATAACCTGTATTTCAACAAAACCCCCAGCCCCTTGCCCACTGCCAACTATGTTAAAGGTATCGAAACCGTAAACACCGTCCCACCCTCCGGTCTGCACTCAGCCGAAATACTCCCCAGATGTTTATTGACCATAATGTCATAGCTGATACTCAAGCCCAGCCCGGTACCTTCCCCTATATCCTTTGTCGTAAAGAACGGTTCAAATATCCGGCTCCTCACCTCTTCCGCTATTCCCGGACCGTCATCACTCACCGAGCAGAAAACACTCTCCTCGGTGGCCCATGTCTTAATCATGATACTGCCGTGCGAGCTTCTGTTTTGTGACTTGATGGCATGAGCGCTGTTGACAATCAGGTTAAGGATCACCTGGCTGATCTGCGAAGGATCGCACATAACAGGAGGCACCTCATCAAGGTGCAGCGAAATAGTAGCAGAATCACGGTACTCGCTCTTGGCGATGAGGAGCGACTCATTGACCGCCTTATTGATGTCATTCAGCGTTAAACCACCCTTTTCATTCTTGAAAGAGTAATTCCTCATGCTCCGGGTAATAGCCGTAATGCGCTCAACACCATGCTGTGTCATTTCAAGAGTTTTCGGGATATTTTCAAGCAGTGAGTCAATATCAAGCTCCCTCTCTTTTTCACGCAGTCGCATAACCTCCTCAGCATCAGCACTTACAGCGGTGTATTTGTCAATAATCTCACGGTATTCCCGCACCAGTTCCTGCAGGTCGTTGAAATCGTTCAACTGGTTGTGTTCATTGATCGTAATAAAATTAAGTGGATTGTTGATCTCATGGGCTATTCCGGCAGCAAGCTGGCCGATCATCTCCATTTTTGAAGCATGCTGCAACTGGGAGGCAAGCGTTTTCTTTTCATCATCAGCTATCTTTTTGGCCACAATATCCCACACATGATTGGCTATAATCTCCAGCCATTCAATATCCTTGTCGCCATACTCGGTCGGTTTGTTCCCGACGCCCATGATTGCCACAATTTTTCCGTCACGGTTAACCGGTATAACCAGTTCCCGCGTGATTTCAGCATGGCCCTTCGGCATCCCTTTGCGATGCTCGAGTGATGGGTAATTATTATGGATGACTGGTTTTTTCTCACGCACAGCATCCGCCCAAACACCAGCCTTGTCGAGCGGATAGTGTTGGCCCTTGCCCTCAGCCTTGCACATATTCTCAAAGGTATTGGTCGATACGGTCTGGAGCAGCAGGGTGTTTTGATCATCAGCAACAAAAAAGACGAACCCGATGGTACTTTCCGTTATCTTTTCAGCTTCATCAAGTGTTCTGGTCAACAACTCCTCTATCGAATGACTATCTGCCATCTGGAGTATCTGCATCCGGAAAGCGTTAACCCGCTCATACAGCTTTTGACTGGTAACATCATAAATAATGGCATTGATCAAATCATTTTTCCCATCATTAATTTTTGTAGCTAATACGTCAACATCACAGTGAGAGCCATCTTTTTTGTTATGACGGAACGAAAACTTGGCATGCCCTGCTGTAAGAATTGTTCCAATAATGCTTTCGATATCCTCAGGTGTTGTTATGGTGTTTAGTTGCGCAATGTTCATCTGCCTGAACTCGTCAATTGACCATCCGTAAAAGTCTGCTGCAGCCTTATTGGCATCAACAATATTTTCGGTGTACGGATCAACAAGTATTTTTATTGCGGCATTGCATTCAAAGAGATTTCTGTACCGCTCCTCACTTTGTTTCAGCGCCTTTTGGTTCCGAAGCGTCTTGATGCCAAATGCCAGATTCTCAGCAATCGACATCAACGACTCCTTCTCTGCAGCATTAAAGGGGTCTGGCAGTTCTGAGTAAATGGTTAAGGTGCCAAACACACTCTCGTCCAATATCAGGGGTATGCTGTGAATTGAGGTATACCCTCTACTTGTTGCCTCATTACGCCATAGGCCAAACTTTGGATTTTCCTGTATATTACACATAGTACATGGTTGGCGGGTGCGAATTGCCGTTCCCGCTGGTCCATGGCCATAAGGCTCATCTGCCCAGGAGATTCTGACCGTTTCTAGGTAACCCTCCTCAAAACCTTCCTGCGCGACCGGTCGAATCCTTTTTTCATCATTATGTTCAGCATAACCTACCCATGCCATCCGGTATCCTCCGGTTTCCACGATGATGCTGCAGATCTGTTGCAGCAATATATCTTCATCCTGTGCATGGAGCAGTGCATGGTTACACTGATCACTCAGCCTGAGCGCACGACTCTTTCTCTCGTGTTCAGCTTCAGCCTTCTTTTGCTCTGTAATATCTATACCCACCCCGATAACACAGGGAGACCCATCAATGATAACTCTTTTGCCTGTCATAAGGTGCCACTCGACGACAGAGTTTCCTGGAAACACAAACCGATACTCGTCAGTCACTTCCGAGCCATTAGTGATAATATCCTGTATTGTCTCAAGAGCACGGTCTCGATCTTCCGGGTGAAAGGTCTCCAAGCCGATAGTCTCAGCAATCTCTTCTTCTGATAACCCAAAGCTATTCTCCCTGATCTCATTGTTCCAGGCAATAAACTTTCCTTTCGCATCAACGATATAAAAGGTGCCAGGAATAGCATTGATAATCTGCTTATTGAAGAGCTGCTCCTTTTTCAGTAACTGCTCAATATTTGTGATATCCTGCGCAATGATAACGACCCGGTCGACATCACCTTCAGGCGATTTGTAGGGATAGAGAGTATTGCGTATGAGCCGCTCATTACTTTTATCGTCAAAAGTAAGTGGTCTGGTGGTACGCACCACCTCTTGCAGCATTTTCAAACGCTCGGCTACACACTCCGGCGGCAGTAAATCGAAAATATTGGTACCAAGGCACTCTTCAAGAGGTTTATGGTGTCGTAAAGCAAATGCCTCATTAGCATTGAGGATAATGCCCTTGGGATCAACAAAAAAAACCGAATCCGGAAAGGAATGAAGCACGCAATCACATGAAGTGTCACCATGTTTAATGTTAATTCCAGGGCACGCTATCTTATCAAACGACATAAAGAGTTTGGGTGTGATTAAAGAGCGGTTACACTAACGTAACAAACCAGACAATGCGAAAGCATCTGATTAACAGCTGAAAATAGCTGGTCCGCAGTCATCAAGCATGAGTATAATAATTATTATTATGATTGAAAACTGTTAAAAAAAATGTAAAAACAAGCGCTAAAGCTAAAAAATCGCTTCGATAGTACATCAGCATAAGAATTCAGGTACCCTTCCCCCTCCCCCAGCTCCTTGTCAATCTTCTCAATCAAATCATCATCCGGCAGCGCAACCCGCGCCAGCTGCCCGGTTCAGCTCAATCTGCAGCGTCGCCGAGCTGATCATCGCCGCCGCCTCGCGCGCCGCCTTGATGAAGTTCACGCTCAGCCTGGTTGTAGCCCAATTCGAAGTGGGTGAGGCAAGCGACATTTTCAGCTCTGTCGCAGGCAAATAAAAGAACATCACTTCAAATAGCTTGACCTTGTATTGGTTCCGAGCATAATGATATTTCTTGTTTGCAAATCAAATATTTGGCTATTAATTTTAGCGTTAATAAATATCCCGGTACCAACTCCCAGAGTAGTTCAAAGAAAAAACATGAATGTCATTGATGATATTGCCGTCCTGTGTGTTGATGATGAAGTTGAAATCATCAATGCTTTGAAACGTTGTCTTCGCAGAGAGCCATACAAAAAAGTGTTTGCCACATCGGGCGAAGAAGCCCTTGTCCTCTTGGAGGATGATATCAGTAATATCCGCGTAAATATTGTTGTTTCAGATATTCAAATGCCAGGCATGAACGGCATAGAATTGATTGAGAGAGTGAACAGACGTTTTCCTGGTATCCTCTGTATGGTAGTTTCTGGAGCCAATAATATTAACCAGCTGCTCGAATCCGGCAATGCCCATAATGTTTTCAGCACAATCACAAAACCGATTGACATACCGGCTTTCAAAAAAAGCATAAACGACGCTATAGATCATTACCTCAATCTGAATTAAGTAGGTGCAGACCCCCGAGCCAGCCCACTTTCCCATTCGCTGCTCAGCACTCAGAACTAACTTCCCTCAGCACTGTTCAAATGCCCCGTATTAATCTCCAGCCTGCCATGCACGGAGTGAGCTGCAAAGCCTGTGCTTGTTGTCTGAACCCCCAGTATCTTTACATAATTGCCCGGCACAAAAAGCGTATCACTGTCACTCCATGCGTGTTTCATATCAATGGTCCAAAGATCATTATGAAAGCTTTTCAAAATCATCACATGCGTTTTTTCATTGTAGCTGATTACTTTTCCCCCAAGTCGGCCATTTTCCGGTTGCGTCCAGTCCTGTTCATTACCATTGACCAGATGAAAATAAACGCTGTAATGTTCCGTCAAGTACCAATGCAAAGAGCGCCCGATACCTGAAGTATAAAAAACAACACTCAGTGGAATTGTGGTAAGCAATAACCAGGTGATAACCCTGACAGCGCTGTACGAATACCCTTTTTTTGAGCGCGATACAGCTGTAAATATCACCAGAAAAAAAACAGCAATCAAAATAAACCATACATAAGGCAGACTCATCAACACGTTCACCAGCAAGGGGTAATGTTGCAGAAAATGCAGTGAATGTTCATGACCGTTACTGTAATCATGGTTTATAGAGATATACAAAGCAATTGCTCCACCGAGGCTCAAAAGGATACCAAGCGCCCCGACAATGAGCCAGGCACCAATTCTCACGGCATTAAAACGCCAGCGAGGTATCTGCTCTATTTTCTTATCCTCAATTTCTTGCCAGAATGAATTCAAAATATCCTTACTCATAATCAGTAACTGAAATTTAAATGCTAAATAAATATTGATGTATATCATCTTCAGCGAGAAGCATCAGTGTCTTAATCGCTTCATGTTTCAGTTCCATGATATCGGATATCTCTTGACTGGATTTCCCTTCAGAATATTTCAATACAATGATATCAAGCCTTTTCTCTTGGAGTCGTTTCAATGAATAAACAATCTCCGGTAAGGTATAATGCTCGCAATCAGGTAAAGCGGTAATAATCCCCTTAACCATCTTCTCAAAATGAGAACTGTCACAATTTTGTTCTTGACTGTATTGTGGCTCTTTTAGCTTCTCAACAATCTCCTTATGGGCGATTCTATATATCCATGAAGAAAAAGGGATAGACCCATCATACTCATTGAGATTCACATAAGCAGTGACAAATATCTCCTGTATTAAAGACGCTGCAGTATGATTGTCACAAAAGGATAATGTGATATACCGTAAAAGAGCATCCTGATATCGCCGTATAATAGATGAAAACTCTTTGTTGTTCTTGCGCGTCAACTGGACCATCTCATCATCCGATAATGATGCATCTTTTCTCTTAATAGTAACCCTGCCCTCCTCGATATCAGCAAAATTAAATGTAAAAGGTAAGAGATCCCTAAGCGTAAAAAACTTACGCGGTATAGTAACAGCAATCATAACAAGTACTCACTCCAAATAAATAAATTTCCATTCCCCCTACATCCTATCCTCGCTACTCAATACTTCTTCACCCGGCACTTTTGTTCAACGGCACCGAAACCGTAAACACCGTCCCACCCTCCGGTCTGCACTCCGCCGAAATACTCCCCAGATGTCTATTGACCATAATGTCATAGCTGATACTCAAGCCCAGCCCGGTACCTTCCCCTATATCCTTCGTCGTAAAGAACGGCTCAAATATCCGGCTCCTCACCTCTTCCGCTATTCCCGGTCCGTCATCACTAACGGAGCAGAAAACACTCTCCTCGGTGGCCCATGTCTTAATCATGATACTGCCGTGCGAGCTTCTGTTTTGTGACTTGATGGCATGAGCGCTGTTGACAATCAGATTAAGGATCACCTGGCTGATCTGCGAAGGATCGCACATAACTGGAGGCACCTCATCAAGGTGCAGCGCAACACTGGCTACATCACGGCACTCGCTCTTGGCGATGAGAAGCGACTCATTGACCGCCTTATTGATATCATTCAGCGTTAACCCGCCTTTTTCATTCTTGAAAGAGTAGTTCCGCATGCTTCTGGTAATAGCCGTTATCCGGTCCACTCCATGCCGGGTCATTTCAAGAGTTTTCGGGATGTTTTCAAGCAGTGAGTCAATATCAAGCTCCCTCTCTTTTTCACGCAGTCGCAAAATCTCTTCAGATATGGCAGGTATGGCATCTACTTTTTTAATGATCTCACGATATTCCCCCACCAGTTCCTGCAGGTCGTTGAAATCATTCAACTGGTTATGTTCATTGATCGTAATAAAATTAAGCGGATTGTTAATCTCATGGGCAATTCCGGCAGCAAGCTGACCGATCATCTCCATTTTTGAAGCATGCTGCAACTGGGTGGCAAGTTTTCTGTTCTCTTCCTCAGCCATCTTTTTGGCAACAATATCCCAAACATGGCTTGCTATAAGCTCCAGCCACTCAACATCTTTATCACCATACTTACTCCGCTTATTGCCGACTCCCATGATTGCCACTATTTTCCCCCCACGATTGACCGGAATGCCAATAACCCGCGTGACTTCAGCATGACCCTCCGGCATCCCTTTGCGATGCTCAAGTGATGGATAATCATTATGTATAGTAGTTTTTTTAATCCGTACGGCATCTGCCCAAACGCCAGCCATATCCATAGGGTAATGCTTCCCCTTTCCTTCAGCCTTGCACATGTTCTCTGTGGTGTTGGTTGACCAGGCTTGCAGTGAGAGAGCATTCTGATCACTCCCGACAAAGTGAAAAAAACCAATTGAACTTTCCGTTAACAATTCCGCCTCATCAAGCGTTGCCGTGAGCAGCTCCTCTATCGAATGACTCTCTGCCATCTGAAGTATGCGCAGCCTGAAAGCATTAACCTCCTCATGCCGCTTTTGATTAGTAACATCATAAACAATCGCATGAATTAAATCTCTCTGGCCATCATTAATTATGGTACTTAACACCTCAACGTCATGGAGAGAACCGTCTTTTTTGTTATGACGCAACGATAACATGGCATGCCCTTCTATGCGGACTTTTGTCATATTGCTTTTGATGACATCAAGGGTTGTTATGGTGTTCACTTGCGCCAGGTTCATCTGCCTGAACTCGTCAATTGACCATCCGTAAAAGTCTGCTGCAGCCTTATTGGCATCAACAATATTGCCAGTATCCGGATCAATAAGCATCTTGATAGCGGCATTGTGTTCAAAAAGGTTTCTGAACCGCTCTTTACTCTGCGTCAGCGCCTTACGCTTTCGCAGCATCCGGATTCCAAATGCCATGTTCTCAGCTATTGATATGAGCTGTGTCTTTTCCGCCCCATTAAACGCATCCGGCAGTTCAGAATAGACCGTCAATGCTCCAATCACCTTGTCTTCAACGCTCAGGGGTAAGCTAAGAATAGAGGTATAACCTCTCTTTACAGCCTCATGCCGCCATAAATCAAGCTCTGGGTTTTCATGAATATTCAGGAAGATATATGGTTTGCCTGTCCGAATTGCAAAACCTGCAGGCCCATTTCCATATTGGTCATCCGCCCATGATATCCTGAGTGTTTCAAGATGGCCTTCCTCAAAACCTGCCTGAGCAATCGGCCGTATCCTCTTTCCATGATTATCATTTGCATACCCAACCCAGGCTATCCGGTATCCTCCGGCTTCTACAATAATATTGCAGATATCTTGCAGCAATGCATCTTCATCCTGTGCATGCAGCAGTGCATGGTTAGAATAGTCCTTCAATAAAAGTGCACGATTTTTCCTCTCAAGTTCCTCTTCAGCCTCCCTGCGCTCGGTTATATCATGCGTAATGACATGAATAACCGCCTTTCCATTCAGTTCTATTTCGTTGCGATAGATCTCAACATCCCGGATAGAGCCGTCTGCCCTGCGATGCCGTCCGATAAATTTATTATGATGTTTGGCTTCTACCGTTTGCAGGCTTTGTATCACCGCTTCAGGAGAAAGACTATTGATATCGCCGGCGTACATCTGCTTAAGTTCTTCAGCTGACCATCCGTACCAATCAACAGCCTTCTGGTTAACATCGAGCACTTTTCCTGTATCAGGGTCAAGCAGAGCCTGTATTGCAGATTGGCTGTTGAAAAGAGTTCTGAAGCGCTTCTCGCTTTTCTGTAATGCCTCATCGGCTAATTTACGTTCAGTGATATCAATGCCAACACCAATAACGCAAGGAGAACCATCAATGGTAATCCTTTTTCCAGTCATGAGTCGCCATTCGATAGCAGAGCCTCCATTACGCAACACCCGGAACTCGTCAATCAGTTCTGTGTCATTATTGATGATTTCCTTCATTTGTTCAAGAACCTTGGCCCGATCTTCCGGATGGATGGACTCGCCTGCATAAGTCTCAGCCATCTCCTCGTCCGTCTTGCCGATACCTGAATGGCGCAACTGGTCGTTCCATACAAGAAACTTCCCGTCTGCATCAACGACATAAAAGGTTCCGGGAATAGCATTGATGATCTGCTTGTTGAATAGCTGCTCCTTATTCAATAACGACTCAATATCAGTGATATCCTGCGCAATAATAAGAAGCAGGTCAACGATGCCTTCTGGAGATGTATAAGGATATATCGTACTGCGCAAATGCCGCCCATTATTTTTATCGTCAAAAGTAAGTGCTTTGGATGTGCTTACGGCCTTTTGCAGCATTTTCAGTCGTTCAGCACCAACCTCCGGCGGCAGAAAATCGAAAACATTCAAGCCAAAGAACTCTTCCGGTTTTTTATTGAACTGGTCAGCAAAAGCCTGGTTTGCATCAAGGATAACGCCCTGTGGGGTAATAATAAAAACCGGATCCGGGAAAAAATGAAAGATGGTCAAAAGAGTCCGGTCACCCTCTTTTCCGGAAATCGGGACTTGAGCCATTGTATTAAGCGACATAGTGAGTGGGGGGAACGGTTAGAATAATTGTTGCCGCTACAAAACAGACAAAAAAATAAACCTGTAAACTTCAGATCAGAGGCTGAATAAACGTGAATCGCACAAAACCAATAAGAGACTAAATCTGTCTTAATATAGGTTATTCCTGGCAAAAAAGGAGGCTTATTGAAAACTAAAATGTGTCGGCACTGTAAAATCAGTTAACAATACCGGCAGACTCCGGATTAATAACCCCGAAATTTCTTGTTCCACATCAGTCCTTTCGCCATCCCACTGCCCCTCTCATTTTTTTAATAAAAATTTAAGTGCCTCTTAATGGACGTTTAAGATGCTCAGAAGTACTATAAGAGCTGTATGACTTGAATTCGCTTTTGCGTTTCAAGTACAGCGTTGCATACTTATCAATAATCAATAAAACGAGGTAACTCATGAAAAATCCTTTACACGTCCTTTTTATTGCAATCATTGCTTTGATGCTTGCCTATAATGCAGCATTTGCGACAAGCGATGCAAAAAGCTTTCTCTCAAGTGGTGAGGCAAAGTTTAAATCAAAAGATTTCAATGGTGCCATTGCAGACTACACAAAAGCTCTTGAACTTAATCCGAAATATGTCGAGGCTTATCTTAATCGAGGCTTAGCAAAACGTTCAGTAGGCGATGCAGAAGGAGCCAAAGTAGACTTTAAAAAATCTATAGATCTTGATCCAACCCCAAAAGATGCAGCGGCTTACTATTATAGGGCTCTTGCAAAATCCGCTCTTGGAGACAATGACGGAGCCTTGTCAGACTTTAAAAAAGCCGCTGACCATGGAAATGCTAATGCCAAGGAATGGTTAAAAAATAATAATTATAAATAGTGAGGGTTTAAGAGTCGGCTTCGCTCAGTACAGCGGAGCCGGCGGGGAACGATGGAGGCTCATCCTCTGTATTGATTAGGTCTTCTACGTCATCGCTTTGAATCGTGAATATTCAACAAAAAGCATTGAAATCAGACCTTGCAGAATGTTGGCACTCCCTTACTCTTGAAGAGACGCTTGAGAAGCTTGGCTCTGCTCTTGAGGGTCTCAGTTCCGCCGAAGCTGCAGTTCGGCTCAAGACTTATGGCCACAATCTTATCACGGCAGAGCTTAGGATAAGCCCGATAAAACTCCTGTTTCAGCAGTTTCAGAATGTGCTGATTATTATCCTTCTTATTGCAACGGCTCTTTCCGCTTTTCTCGGCCATAGCCTTGAGGCTGCAGCCATTGTTGTAATCGTTGTTTTTGCTGTTCTGCTTGGTTTTATTCAGGAGTATAAGGCAGAAAAGGCGATTGAAGCCCTTAAGATGATGGCCGCTCCTCAAGCCAGAGTTCGCCGTGATGGCAGGGAGGTTTCAATTGATGCGTCTGATCTTGTGCCTGGTGATCTCCTGCTGCTTTCCGCTGGCGACAGGGTAGCTGCTGACGCCAGAGTGCTGCAGTCCAATAATCTTCGTGCAGATGAGGCTTCACTGACAGGCGAGTCTCTCCCGTCATCAAAACATGCCAGATCAATAATCCCCAAAGAGGCCTGCCCGGGTGATCGCCGGAATATGGTCTTTGCCGGTACCATGATACTCTATGGTCGTGCATCAGCCATTGTGGTTTCAACAGGCATGTTCACCGAGTTCGGCCGAATCGCCGCCATGCTGCAGACGGTAGAGACAAAAAAAACTCCGCTCCAGAAAAATCTCGATAACGTAGGCTCAATGCTTGCCCGTGCCGCAGTGGTTATCGTGCTCCTTATTGTGATCTCAGGTCTTTTCCGAGGTTACCCTTTTATTGATATGCTTATTTTCGGGATTGCACTTGCCGTAGCTGTTGTCCCCGAAGCCCTTCCAGCCGTTGTCACCATCTCGCTTGCTCTCGGTGTTCAGCGCATGGTAAAGCGCCATGCTCTCGTGCGTCGTCTGCCTGTCGTTGAAACCCTCGGCAGCACCACAGTAATCTGTTCAGATAAAACCGGAACCCTTACACGTAACGAAATGACCGTTCGTGCACTCTACACCTCAGGGACACTCATTGAAGTTACAGGTTCTGGATATCTTCCCGAGGGCTCTTTTTTGGTGACAAAGGGAGGGGTAATGCCCGAATCCCTGCATGCACTTCTTCTGGCAGGCCTTCTCTGTAACGATGCACTGATCATGCAGAATAAGGAAGGGGATTGGCAGGTAGTTGGAGACCCGACCGAAGGGGCCCTGCTCGTAGCGGCCCGCAAGGCAGGTATGAATGAGCAACAGTTGCGGCAGCACTATGTACGGCTCGACGAGCAGCCTTTTTCATCAGAAACCAGACGCATGGTTACTCTGCACCGGGATGGCGATTCCGTAAAAACCGTTATCAAGGGAGCGCCTGAAATTCTGCTTGCAGAGTGCGAATTTCTTCTTTGTGGCAACAGTGTCCAGATTCTCGATCACCTTAAGCGCCTTACTCTTCTGGCGGAGGCTGATGCTATGGGACAAAAGGCACTTCGAGTACTTGCAATGGCTGAAAAACCTGGATCAGACATCGCTGGGTCGGGCAAAGGAATGATATTTCTCGGCATTGTCGGCATGATAGATCCGCCGAGGGCTGAAGCCGGTGAGGCCGTACGTCACTGTATTGCCGCCGGTATCCGTCCGGTCATGATCACTGGAGACCATCCCTTGACTGCAGCGGCGATAGCCGGTGAACTCGGGATTTTGCGTGACGGTAACGTGGTTACCGGATCAATGCTTCAAAACATGAGTGATGAAGAGCTGCGTCGCGCAATCTGTTCCATCTCGGTCTTTGCCCGGGTAGAGGCAAAACACAAGCTCCGCATTGTAGCAGCCCTGCAGGAAAACGGTGAAGTGGTTGCCATGACTGGTGACGGGGTGAATGATGCTCCGGCCCTCAAAAAAGCTGATATCGGTATATCCATGGGTATTACGGGAACCGGAGTTTCAAAAGAAGCCTCGGCAATGATGCTTCTCGACGACAATTTCGCATCGATTGTTGCCGCCATTGAAGAGGGTCGGGTAATTTACGATAACATAAAAAAATTTCTTACCTATCTCCTTTCGTCCAATATCGGCGAACTTGGACTTATGGCATGTGCTGCCATCATAGGCGCTCCTTTGCCGCTTTCAGCCGTTCAGCTGCTCTATGTCAATCTTGCTACCGACGGATTGCCGGCTTTGGCTCTCGCCGTTGAACCCGCTGAGCGTGACATCATGCTGCGCTCTCCCAATGATCCGAAAAAAGGAATATTTACCCCGGCAGTGCTGACGCTCATGCTGACCGGTGGAATCTGGTCGACCTTTGTAAATCTCTCTCTCTTTCAGTTTGCTCTCGCATCAGGTCGTTCCCTTAAAGAAGCGATGACCATGACGTTTATTTCGCTTGTCCTTATTCAGTTTTTCAAAGCCTGCTGTTTCCGCTCGGAAAAAAGTTCAATAGTCAGCAGACCCTTTGCCAACCGTTGGCTCAATCTCGCAATCACCTGGGAACTTGTAATTCTTGCCGCAATCATATATCTCCCTGTTTTTCAAAAAATCATCGGAACCTTTCAGCTTACCGCTCAAGACGTCTCCATAGTAATAAGCGCAGCCGCGACGATTGTTCCCGTTATCGAACTGCTCAAATGGATAATACGCCATGGGTATTTCGGATTGAATCCGAAGAGCTGTTCTTAAAAATGTACTTTTCTATTGTTCTTTAATATTTAAATAACTAAATAGTGATATAGTGATATTAATATGTTAGGGTGCAATTCAAAACTTTGACTCTCTATGGCAAAAGTCGTCGTTTTAGGAGCTGGTATTTCAGGTCATACCGCGGCTTCATTTCTTAAAAAGAAACTAGGAAAAAATCACGAAGTAGTGGTTGTAACTCCAAACAGCTACTATCAGTGGATCCCGTCAAATATCTGGGTTGGAGTAGGCCAGATGTCTATTGATGATGTACGGTTTGAATTGAAAAAAGTCTATAACCGCTGGGGCATTGTTCTTAAACAAGCCAAAGCGTTGGAGATTCATCCGGAAGGTGATGCCGAAATCCAGAAAGGGTATGTGAAGATTGAGTATACCGATGGAGTGCGAAACGGTCAGACAGAAAAAGTTGACTACGACTATCTTGTCAATGCGACCGGTCCTAAGCTGAATTTTGAGGCGACAGAGGGTCTTGGTCCCGATAAAAACAGCTTTTCGGTTTGCACATACACTCACGCCGCCCATGCATGGGAACACCTTCAGGACAATATCAAAAAGATGCAGGCTGGTCAGAAGCAGCGTATTCTGATCGGTACAGGTCACGCAATGGCAACCTGCCAGGGAGCGGCCTTCGAATACATTCTCAATGTAGCTCATGAAATTAAAAAACGCGGACTGAGCGACAAGGCTCAGATTACCTGGTTGTCCAATGAGTATGAACTGGGTGATTTCGGTATGGCAGGCGCTTTTATTAACAGAGGTGGATATTATACTCCGACGAAGGTATTCACTGAATCAATTATGGCTGAGTACGGCATCAACTGGATCCGTCGTGCTGGTGTTCATCACGTTGAACCAGGCAAAGCTCACTACGAAACACTTGCCGGTGAAGAGTTGACACAGGAATTTGATTTCGCCATGCTCATTCCCTCATTCTCTGGTGTTGGACTGACCGCATTCGATAAGAGCGGGACTGAGATTACCGACAAGATGTTTGCGCCAAACAAGTTCATGAAGGTTGACGCAAATTACACACCGAAGCCCTTTGAAGAGTGGGAAGCAGAGGACTGGCCATCGATTTATCAGAGTCCTCTTTTCAACAACATCTATGCTCCAGGTATCGCTTTTGCCCCCCCGCATCCGATATCAAAACCCATGACAAGCCCGAGTGGCCGGCAGATTTTTCCGACAGCACCACGTACCGGGATGCCGGCAGGTGTTATGGGTAAAATTGTAGCGCTGAATATTTCAGAAAAAATTCAGGGCGCCACAGAGCATCGGCATAAAGCCTCAATGAGCAGAATGGGTGCAGCATGTGTTGTATCGGCTGGGTTTGGTTCCTTTGACGGTCTCGGTGCTTCAATGACGTTGTTCCCGGTTGTTCCCGACTGGAAAAAGTATCCTGAATGGGGCCGTGATATGAACTACTCACTTGGAGAGGCAGGTCTTGCAGGACATTGGCTGAAATTTATTCTTCACTATGTATTCTTTCACAAAGCAAAGGGCTATCCTTTCTGGTGGTTAATTCCGGAATAACCTGTACCTTTAAAAATAACCTCAAATTTTGAAAACTTATGGTTACCAATAAAGTCAAGGCATATTACGACGAAGCATACCCGCCAGTTCCGTCGAAAACAACATTGTACTGGCGCAAGAACCTGCTGTGGCAGCTTGTTCGCTTTGTCGTCTTGAATGTTAAAATTATGAGAATTGTAGTAGGTGGGCACTCGTAATTTTATCATTCACGCTCAGTAGTATACTATAGCATAGAAGAGATTTTTTTTGATCTCGTTCATGACAAACTGAAAACTTTTCCCATTTCCCCACCAGAGCATCGGGTGCCACCAAACCGGGTTTGTTGGCACCAGGATGAACTTCTTTGACGATCCATCAAACGCTTTGCTCCATGTCTGGTTAAGGCGGAGCATGTGCGGCGGGTCGCTGACGACAATTGCCCGTAGCCAGCCGTTTTCCTCCATGGTGTCCGAGGTGTTCTCAGCCTCCTCCCAGGTCGTTGAAGATTTTGTATCGACCGTTATCGCGCTTTTGGGGACTCCAAGCGCCATCATGCGGCGCTCACGCCAGTTTGGATGATCAGGTTGATAGAAACGCTCATCAATGCCGGTTACAATAATATGAGATGCATATCCAGCCTTATACAATTCCGCTCCCTTCCGCACCCGAAGCCCGTTATCACCCCCCAGCACAATAATGACATCAGATTTTTCAGGATTTCCGGCATGATGTGACACAATAAAGCCAAGGCTTAAAAAAAAGAGTACAGCCGTCAAGCATACAGACAGAATAAAAATCAACGTAATTTTCAAAAAGACTTTCATAACTGAAATAGGGGTTATTAATCTCCGAGAGTATTGTAATAGCCAGTCATTCTGACGGATAATAATAATTTTTTTAGAACCTTCCCGAACCTTTGCTGCAGCTACTATTTTTCCCCCCCCCCCGCTCAGAATAGGGGACGACATTCATAACGTACAGTTTTCCCTCACCTGGAGCATCATTTTATCAAATGGCGAAGTTAAACAGGGGGGATGAGCAGAATAGGGGACGACATTCATAACGTACAGTTTTCCTTCACCTGGAGCATCATTTTATCAAATGGCGAAGTTAAACAGGGGGGATGGAGTAAACTGGACCACGGGGGGTATGCGGTTAAACAAGTCGGCACCATCAGCAACCCTGCCGGGCCGGCAATCGGTCAAACCCTGTTCTTCGGGGTGGAAGTTGGCAAGCCCGGGCGAAGTTCTGCAGGTCGGCTCATCGTCACAGCCGCTTTCCCAATAGTACCCGCAGCGCCATTAGCCTTCGCCTGGTTATTGTTCCATAGCCGCTTGTCAGCTCATTTTATTCCACTGCGAGCCTTTGCGACACGACCTTCAAAGACGGTACCCCAGACTTTTATAGTACGCAGTCCTTCGACACCAACCTTGTAGGGATCCTCTTCGAGTACCGAGAAATCAGCCGTTTTCCCCGCCTCAATACTGCCCAGACGATCTTCAAGATGCAATATGTAAGCGGCATCAATGGTGATTGCCCGCATGGCCTGATCAAGCGTCAAGCGCTCCTGCGGACCAAAAACCTTTCCCGACTGCGTCTGGCGGGTAATCGCCGTCCATGCAAGCAGCAGCGGGGAGGCTGGTGCCATAGCGAAGTCAGAATGGAGTGATACTGGAACACCTCGGCGCACCAACCCGCCCAGGGGGGCGATATGAGCAGCACGGTCAGTTCCCAGACCAACCTCTGCATACTTGTCGCCCAGGTCATACAGGTAAAACGGATTTGCCGACACTAGCGCACCAAGCGTTGCAATGCGATGGCTGATTTCGTCTGTGGAGTATCCATAATGTTCGACGGTGAAGCGATGATTGACACGAGGCGTTTCGCGTTCAAGCTTCTCAAGAACGTCCAGAACCATCATGGCTCCACCGTCGCCATTGGTGTGCACATGAATCTGATACCCTGCATTCCAGTAACGGCGTGCCAGCGCCTCAAAATGTGACGGCGGCGTAATCCATTCACCGTGATGACCGTCAATATAACCGGGAGGACGCATCTGCATCGCCTGCGAAAACATTGCTCCATCGGCGAAAAGCTTTATCCCGCCGTTGACAAAAAGGTGAGGTGTATTCTTTTTTGGGAGTTCACTTACAAAAGCAAAGGCCTTATCCTCGCTTTTCATCGAATAGCCAAGGGTTCCGACATCCGGCGTCAGACGCACACGGATCGGCGAGTCATCCCTGCCGAAACTGCGCGTCAACAGACTGAGTTCAAGCGTCCAGTCAACCATGCCGTCCGCCATGTCAGCCACCGTAGTGATACCATTGTAATTCAAGTAGTCTCTCGTTTTGGCGTAGCCGGCATCTACCCGCGCTGGGGCTAATATGTAGTCAGCCAGATAAGGCACGGCAAGCTTAAAAAAGCCATCCTCCCAAAAATGCCCTTTCTCCCAGTCAACCTGGGGATTGCCTTTGACCTTTGCTTCGTTGAGACCCTTAGCCTCAAGGTACTTCAGCATGGGGGTATTGAAATACGCCTCATGATCAGAGCGATGCAAAACAAAAATAGGGTAGGTACTCGACACCTTATCCAGAATCGCGCGCGACATCTCACCATGAAACATCTGACTATAACCCCATGTCAGAAACATCGGCTCACTCTTGGGTGCAGCATCAAGTGCAGCCTTCAGGGCGGTTATATAAGCCTGAGCCCCCTGAGTGGCAGGTGTCTTTTCACCCATGACGTCCCATGATTCAGGCGGTATCCATTTTGCGCCAAACGCCAGAGCTCCAAGTATCGGGTGCATGTGAGGTTCGATAAAACCAGGCATCAGAATCTTTTGACTGAACTGCCGATCGATTCTGTACGAGGTCGACTTGAGCCAGGGGGCTAAATCCTCGAGGGAGCCTACTCCCAGAATCTGACCATTGCGAACGGCAACGGCTGTCGCCTCTGGGTGTGAAGGATTCATAGTGATAATTTTCCTGGCAAGAAAGACCGTAATCTGGTCAGCCCTGGAGGAATCAGGCATGAGAGAACCCTCCGGTACCTGAGCAGAAAGAGGGGAAAATGCAGTGACAAGCGCTGCTGCAAGCGTGAGGGTGACTGCTTTGATCTTCATATCAATGAGACCTTTAAGTAAAAAATTACCCGAACATATTCTGGAGGCGGTACTTGCCTTTTAAATTAATTATTAAATAAAAATTCAACAATATTTTTTGACTCATCAAAACATGTTTACGGCTTTTATTTTATTACAGTAAACAAACTTCTTTCCCGCGATCAAGGTCTTGGGCGATACCTGCACCACTCCCTCTCTTACCGCATCTCCTGATAAAAAAAAGAAATTCCAAAACGGGACAGATGTTCCGTTTTGTCTTAAATCAATACAGTCGGTGAACTTGTAATTCTCACGCTCAGAAAAAACTGCCGTAAAATAATTCCTTCAACTTGTTGTTTTAATGATAGAAAGAGGTATCAGTTTGTGGTTGTTTCAACTATGGTACACTATTTGATGTAAAACCAATAATGTGATTACAATAGAGTGCATCAATTAATCTTTTCTTATCTGTTTTGCCGTCAGGGATGTTTTGACCAGGCGCAAAATTGAAAAACAGGAGTCTCTATGTCAAAAGAACATGCAAGTGCGTTTATTGAGAGGATGTGGCTGGATGATGAATTCAGCAGGGAAGTTATGGGTATTGATGATGTAAAGACAAAGTTGTCCTATATCAGCAGTGAGGGGTTCGACTTCACAGTTGACGAGCTCAAGCAGGCGCATAGGGAACGGGCTGAGGCTCAGTGAATACCTGATCCTCAGCCCGTTCATGAGGGTGAACTCATGAAGGTTCTGTGACCTCGATAGAGGTTTCGGGTTTGGTTGAAAGAACGGGCAGTTTTTCTGAAGGTACATTAAGGAGGCGTACAGCTCCTGCAAAACGCTTGTCGAAATAGCTTTGCTTCAGTTTATCTTCCGTAATGCCCTTTGAAAGCGAAGAATGAATGAATGTATCGTTTCCGATAAAGATCCCGACATGGTTGATATGCTGGCCTTTAGTCTGAAAAAACACAAGATCTCCAGGCTGAAGTTCATCCTTCTTGACTTTATTTCCGAGAGACGACATCTCTCTTGATGAACGGGGAAGCTGCATGTTAAATGCCTTGTCGTACATGAAACGAACAAAACCCGAGCAGTCAAATCCTGCAGGAGTCTGGCCGCCGGACCTGTATCGGGTTCCGAAATAATGGGTGACATCATAAAAAAACGTTCCCATGTGTTTGAAAGTCTCATGGGTTTTATCTGAACTGTTTATCGTCTGCTGCTGGGTTGATGCCGTTTCTGATTGAAGATCGCAAAGGGCGGTTGCCGGTTGTGCGCATTGAAGTACAGCGCCAGTCAGGCAGAGAGTAAAAAAACGATATGGTTTTAATCTATGTATCAACGAAAAATTAACGCGGAGGTATGAAGTAAAGGCTTGCTTCAAAGGCATAGGCACTGTTTTTTTTGGGTTCAGGGCTTTGTCTTGATGTTTAATATTTATCTTTAAAATGTAAGAAGATATCAGGAAAAATCCCAATGTTTTACGGCTGAAAACGAGTTTTTCCTCTTTATCGGGGCAATCACTTTTCAGGATGATCGGAAAGATCCTTATAATGATAAAGACAAAACGGGATCTCTTCTTTTATTTTACTTTACCTTTTAAATTTATTGTTTAGATGATCGCATTTGATGCCCTGAAGGAACCCCTTTCCATGGATGAAATGATTGAGCTTGAATCTTTTTTGATATCGGAGAAATCTGCAGGTAAGATCATTTCAATTGAAGCACTCGATGGATTTTTTACAGCGATTGTTATAGGACCGGCAACTGTGTTTTCAAGTGAATGGATTCCGTTTATTATGGGCGCGCGAAAGAACGCATCATTCTTTACTTCGATTGAAGAGACCCAGAAAATCATGCGGCTTCTTATGCGCTATATGAATTCGCTCGTTGCAGTTTTTCAAAATGATGTTGAAAAATTTGTTCCGATATATGAATGCTATAACTTTGAGAACAGGGAGGAGGAAGACTTTGCAGCTGCCTCGTGGGCTCATGGATTTAATATAGCTATGGAGTTGCGTTTTGATGACTGGAATCTGATCTTTGATATGCTTGATGATGATGGTGAAGTGAGTGAACTTATTCTAGCCCCGATCTTGCTGCTTGCGGGTCAGGAGCAGGAAGTCCATAAGTTGACAGCTGCCAATCGGGATATGCTTAAAAAGCTCGTAGGTCATAGCGTTATTAGTATTTACAGGTTTTGGCTGCCGTATCGTGAAAAGGTTTTTCGAGAAAATCGCTCCTCCTCCAAAAAACCGCGGATCATTCTTTTCGATCCGAACTATTTTCCCCCGGGCCTTGCAATGCAATAAAACTGACCTGTTCCCCCTCTATGATACGCCTCTTTGTAGTTTTCTTTATCCTTGTTATTGCCCTGCCGGTTAACGCGGCAGAAAACAAGGATTTTGTCGATATCGCTGAGCTTGACAGTTCAATTCTGCTCGATATCCGCTACGCTACAGCTTGTAATTTTACCGGAAAAGCCATGTATCCTGTCGCCCGTTGTCTTTTAAGACGCGATGCCGCATTACGGTTGCTTCGGGTCGAGCAGAAACTAAGAAAACATGGGTACCGGCTGATTATTTTTGACGGCTATCGACCGCTTTCAGTTCAAAAGAAGTTCTGGAATATTCTGCCTGATGAACGCTATGTGGCCGATCCTGCAAAGGGATCAAGGCATAATCGCGGAGCAGCGGTTGATGTCAGTATGGCCGATCTTGCAGGTCATCCTCTTCCCATGCCTTCAGAGTATGACGATTTTTCATTGAAAGCGCACCGCGGTTATACCGGAGCTTCATTAGAAGCGCAGAAAAACTGCGCACTCCTTGAAGCGGCAATGAAAGAAGAGGGATTTGATCCTTTTCCTACTGAGTGGTGGCATTTTGACGCTCCGGGATGGGAGCGTTATCCTGTTTCAGATTTTTCACTCGAAGAGTTCCGCGGGAATGAAACGTATGAAAAGAAATAAAACTCAGCGCTCTCTGGGAGTTGTGATCACAGGAGGGAGTGCAGGACTTGGGTACGCCCTTGCCTCCTCATTCCTTTCCGCTGGCGATCGTGTTGTTATTTGCGGTCGTAACCCGCAGCGGTTGGAGGCTGCGTTACAGTCGCTCAGTATTGCTGTGCCTGAAGGAGAGATATACGGTATAGTGTGTGATGTTGGAGACTCTCAAGCAGGAAAAGCTCTGTCCGCGTTTGCCCGGGATCGGCTCGGTACAGTGGATCGATGGATCAATAATGCAGGAACCGCAGGAAAGTTGAAACAACCCCTATGGAATCTTGATCCGGAAGATATTCTCGAGACCTGTTCGACCAACCTTTCCGGTTCCCTTTTGATGTGTGCAGAAGTTGTCAGGCTTATGGATGCTCAGCCGTCGACCTCAAAAGAGACCTTCCATATTTTCAACATGGGCTTTTCATCAATAGGAGCAGCTTTCTCGCGCTCCGCAGTCCATCATAAGGCATCGAAAAGGGGAGTGTCGGAACTGACTCATTTTCTTTCCGGAGAGTTGAAAGCATCAGGAAAAACCGCCATAGGTGTTCATGAGCTGAGCCCTGGTCTTGTCTTGACCGGACTTCTGCTTCAAGATGCTTCACCTGCAGCGAAAAAGCTTTTCAAAGTCATCGCTGAGCCTCCTGAAAAGGTCGCCTCCACTCTTGTTCCGAAAATCCGGTCGATAACCGGCAGCAATCGCCGTATCCGGTTTCAGCCTTTAGTCATAACTCTTTTCAGGGCCTTTGCCGCAATCACAGGCAGTTATTCTTTGTTCTCGAATTCATTGCTCAGCTCTTTCCAAAGGTTACTGTAAGCTTTAGCAGCAGGGGAGTTTGGCAGAACGGCATTGAGCGGAGCCCGATAGATGCCCATTTTTTCAACTTCGGAATTGTACGGGATGCTCTGGGAGAGTATCCCTGGGGTATTGCGGAACTCTCTGATGATATCCCGATGCAATAATTTTCTTTTTTCTACCATCGTAAAAAAAGCCCTGATCTTTGAGCTGTCAAGCTTATTGGCTTCAAAAAATTCTTTCAGCTGAATATAGGTGCGAATTGACAGTGTCGTAGGAATCATAGGCACAAGGATAATATCAGAAGCGGCAAAAACACTTTCAGACAGCAGGGTAAGGTTTGGCGGACAGTCGAAAAACACAACCCGGTAATCTTCACTGAGCTCTTCAAGATTTTTTCTGAGCTTTTTCCTTGGCTTTTTCTCTTCAGAAAGTTCGATATCAAGGTTCCTGTACGAAAAGTCAGAGGGAAGCAGGTCAAGGTATTCAAAGTCAGTTGCTTTTATATTGCTATGGATTCTTTTATTTCCTTTTAGAAATTTGTCGCTGTTAAACTTTTTTGAAGCTGTAATTCTGAAATAGAAGGAACTTGCACCCTGCGGATCAAGATCGCAGATAAGCGTCGGTTGAGCAAGTCGGGCAGAGAGATATGACAGATTCACTGCTGTAGCTGTTTTTCCGACTCCTCCTTTGATGCTGTAAAGTGCTATTGTTTTCATAATAGGGAAATGAGGTCGTTAAAGATCGGCCGGCAGCTCAATTATCGCCACCATTAATATAGCAAGATCTCATTTAAATGACAGTCATGCAGTATTCTTTCATAGCTTGAAACAATGTATCGGACGGCACCTGTAAAATAGCTTTCCTTTTTCGCTGTAGTTTTCATAAATTAACGCACGAAAAATTTACGGTGATTCTAAAGGTTCGCTCAATCTTTTGTTCAATAAACTGATGAAGCATCCGTTTGCTTTTTTTCTGTTATGCTTATTCCTTCTTGCCGGCTGTTCAGGTAAGACCGGCGAAAAGGTCGCAAAAGAACACTCTCAGAACACCAAATTAAAGATTGGCCTTGTCTTTGATATTGGTGGAAAAGGTGACAAATCATTTAATGATTCGGCCTATAACGGCCTGGAACTGGCAAAGCAAAAGCATGGGATTTCTTTTCTCTACGTTGAGCCGCAGGGAGAGGGAGCCGATCGTGAGGCTGCGTTACGCCAGATGGCATCAGATCCGGATGTTGGCTTGATTATCGGAGCCGGTTTGCTGTTCAGTGATGATATTACTGCAATTGCAAAAGAGTTTCCCGATAAAAAATTTGCGTGCATCGACTATGTCACTAAGCCGGGAGTTTCCATCCCCGACAATCTCCAGGGAATTGTCTTTGAAGAAAAAAAAGGCTCTTATCTTGCCGGAGTTCTTGCCGCACTCGTTACCAAAACAAAAACTGTTGGTTTTATCGGGGGTATGGAGACGAACATCATCAAGAAATTTGAGAGCGGCTTTATTGAGGGTGCTCACTCAGTCAATCCCGATGTCAAAGTGATTTCAGGCTATATCGGGATGACAGGTGCTGCATTTGCCAATCCGTCAAAAGGCAAGGAGCTTGCTCTTGGACAGTATGGCAGGGGAGCCGATATCGTTTATGAGGCAGCCGGAGCCAGTGGGCTCGGTGTTATTGAGGCCGCCAGAGAGAGCAAAGGACTGGTTATCTGCACCGATCGTGATCAGGAACCCGATGCTCCGGGATTTGTGTTATCAAGCATGACTAAGGCTGTTGATAGAGCTGTTCTGAAAACTGTTGAAAATGTACTTGACGGAAGCTTTAAGGGTGGCGGTCTTTCTGTATTCGGTATTGCTGATCGTTACACGGACTACGTTTACAACAATAAAAATGCGTCGCTGATAGGGGAGAATAATCATAAGCAGCTGGAGGATATTCGCAATAAAATAATAGAAGGGAAAATTGTTGTCAATGAGACCGCCGTTCGACAATAATGGTTGCATTACCGGTAAGGAGCCCCTTACGGCAGGTCTTGCGGTCAGCGGAAAATGGAAGTGATTATTAACATACAGAAGAAGGTACACTACTGGTGAATAATAAAATCCTTGTAACCGGCGCAACCGGTTTTATTGGTTCGGTTCTTGTAAGAAAACTGGCGTTTACTCCTGATGAAGTTTATATCCTTGTCCGGAAAACTTCTGATTTAACCTCTCTTTCAGATGTTATCGACAAGGTCAGGCTGGTATACGGTGATATTACTGACAGGGAATCTCTTGATTCTGCAATGCAGGGTATTGATCTTGTCTATCACTCCGCGGGCCTTACCTACATGGGCGACAAAAGAAACAAGCTTCTCTACAAAATCAATGTTGAAGGGACCCGTAACATTTTACAAGCCTCTCTTGCAGCCGGTGTTAAAAGAGTTGTGCATGTCAGTTCTATAACTGCGGTCGGCGTTGCCTTCGATAAAAAACCGCTCAACGAATCGTCCGAGTGGAATTTCCACGCTATAAACCTTGAATATGCCCGAACAAAGCATCTTTCCGAAGTCGAAGTTGCTTCAGCAATACAAAAAGGACTGGACTGTGTTATTGTCAATCCGGCATTTGTTTTTGGTGCCGGTGATATTAATTTCAACGCCGGGCGGATAATCAAGGATATCTACAATAGAAAGCTTCCGTTTTATCCGCTTGGAGGAGTCTGTGTCGTCGACGTTGAAAATGTTGCCGATACCATTATGACCGCAATGGAGAAAGGCAAAACAGGGGAGCGCTACATTATCGGAGGTGAAAATGTATCCTACAAGCAGCTTGCCGATACCATTTCTCAGATAACCGGCTCTCCGAAAGTACGTTTGCCTCTTCCGTTCTGGATGGCAAAGATACTGAGGGCACTGCTGGATCTTTACAAGAATAAGAACAAGGTATCGAAACTCTTTAATCTATCAATGTTCAGGGTTGCCTCGGAGTTTCTCTATTATGATTCATCCAAGGCAAAACGTGAATTGAACTTGCGCACCGAACCCCATGCGAAGAGTATTCGAAATGCCTACGAGTGGTACCGTGATCGTAACATGCTGAATTGAAACGTGCAGTTCAGGGTAACTGCTGCTTATGGCTTCCGGCAGAATATCATCATTCGCGGTGAATCATTCTCTGTAAAAGGGTCGCCCTGATAATTGCCCGCTATACCCGCCACAGAAAATCCCTCTTTCTGCAGCATTGCATAAATCTCCTCTTTGCCGTAGAGTCTTACAGACTCACTGAAGGTGATGGTTTCGCCGACAGGAGGAGTAATGGTAATGGTTTTGGAAATCTTGTCATCCTTAAACGCGCGCTCTTCAAGGAGAGTAAGGTTTCCAGCACTTCGTCTCGTAACAGGGGCAAGGGTTCTTGCCAGATGAACGGGATTGATAAGGTCAAGAGCGTACCATCCTCCCTGTTTAAGTGCACTGTATACCTTGCTGAGCACGACCCGATCATCATCTTTCACGTCGAAATAGCCGAAACTGGTAAAAAGCTGTACGACCAGGTCATAGAGACCATGTGCAGGTATATGCCTCATGTCGCAGCAGGTAAGCTTCAGCTGCAGTTGGCAATGCAGGGCTTCCTTCCGGGCTTCTTCAAGCAGAAAAGGGGAGAGGTCGTTTCCTGTAACACAGTATCCGAGACGTGCAAGTTCAATGGCGTGTCTTCCTGCCCCGCAGGCAATATCCAGTACTGATGTCGATGCCGGATCATTCAGCGCTAGGCCTGAAACGGATAAAATGGTACGAATGCAGGCAGCCGCTTCCTCCTGATCCCTGTGGCTGTAAACCTCAAGATACAGCGGGTGGTTAAACCACGTTTCAAACCATTGACGTGACTCATCCTTTCCTGATCTTTCGGGAGACGTTGCCATATTCTTATGCAAAAATGAGATGATAAAGGAAGGGAGATTCAGGGCATTGTAAAGAATGCCCTGAAAATAAAGGCGAAGTTATTATTTCGCGTAATCAGTGATTGCTTTGGCAAGAATCACCTGATCATTTTCTCCGTTTGGAATCCGGACATTTTTTTCGATGAATTTCCATGCATTGGTCTTCTCTGATTTAACAGAAAAAATCAGTTTAGCACATTTGAAATCACTGGATCCCGATTTTTTGCCTTTATCAGCAAACGATTGTTTCTTTGCCATGACTCGTAAAGTAATTCTTTTGGTTAAGTCGCTGTACTATTGTTTTTACTCAAAATGAACATGAAGGTAATAAAAATATAACCGATAACCAAGTTCACTCATAAAGGAATCACTTCTGCCGGGCCTCTGTTTCATGCAGTATTCCCTTATGGAAGATTCCTCGTGCCTTTCCTTTCAACGTTCGATGAAGAAAGGGGGTGTTGGCTGACTTGGACTTGAGAGACTCAGTGGTGACAATCCATGTCGCGTCAGGATCAATGATTGAAAAATTAGCCTGCTCTCCCGGTTTGAAAAGAATCGGTTTCAGCGTAAGAATTTTTCTTGGATTGACCGACATCAGTTCAATTGCTCGCGACATGGTTATCACCTTTTTGTCAACAAGTTCCGTTATTGTCAGTCCGAGTGAGGTCTCAAGGCCTATAATTCCGAATGCGGCCTGGTCGGCAGGACACTCTTTTTCATGAGAGGCATGAGGCGCATGATCTGTAGCTATCGCGTCAATAGTTCCGTCTGCGAGAGCTTCAAGCAGAGCTTCACGATTTTCAATGGAAGAAAGCGGAGGCTTCATGATATAATTGCCTTTTCTGTCTGCACGAAACAGCTCTTCATCACTGAGGGTGAAATGGTGTGGTGTTACTTCACAGGTAACCTGAAGACCATCTCGCTTGGCCTTACGGACAAGATCAAGTGCAGCTTTTGTACTGATATGGGCAACATGATAGCGCGGACGTTGAAGAGGATCATGCAGTTTGTGCTCTTCCAGATAGTGCATCAGAAGCAGGTCTCTGCTGAGTGTAATGGCTTCAGACACATCAGGAATTCCTTTCAGGGCGAGTTTTGTCGAAAAGAGCCCTTCATTCATCACAGCTTTTTCTGTAAGCGATTTATCCTCACAGTGCTGAATAATCAGAAGATCGAAGTTGGATGCATACTCAAATGCCAACCGCATGATCTGGCTGTTCTGAATGGCCGAACCGTCATCCGAAATTGCCGTGACACCGTAGGAGCGGAATTTTCCAAACGGAGCAAGATGTTCCCCTTTGCTTCCTTCCGTCATTGCCCCTATCACCTCGAGATCAATCGGCAGTATATCCGAGTGATGGCGTATATAAGCCACGCCAAGCGGGCTGTCAATGACCGGTTTTGTATTTGGCATAAGTGCAACACCGGTAAATCCGCCGGCAACTGCAGCATTTGAACCGCTCTCAAGGGTTTCTTTGTACTCCTGACCCGGCTCCCTGAAATGGCAGTGCATATCAAAAAGTCCCGGAGCAAGAATCTGGCCGTTCAGATCAATAACCCTGTCGCCCGGCGTCGCAGAAATACCCTCATGACCGAAAACGACAGCTTCGATTATTCCGTTATCAGCCACTTTTATCGATCCGGTAACATCAAGACGCTCAAGTGGATTAAGGATACGGGCATGCTGAAAAATAAAACTCATGGCTCTGGAATTATTATAGAGTTAAGATAACTCGAGCCTGCAGGTCGGCAAGCTTTCCTTGACCCTTGACGATGATTTCCGTTATGGAAAGCTTGGCTTTCAGGGGATCTCCGGAAAAAACCTTGCCTTTGCCGGCTGATGTTCCTGAATATAAGGTCTTCTCTGCCTAATCCGTAAAGATTCGACAAATACTCAGTTTTGAATTATTCACAGCATATATGTAAATTTCGCATAAGTTGTTACCGTCTATTCCCCCAATGCTGTCGACATAGACTTTTCGGTCATCTCAACAAGCGTTAGCATATGATTGATATACTGTTTATTGCCGGCACATGTATTCTCATGTCGATCATATCTGTACTGTGCATATTGTTCCTGCGCAAGAGAAACGTCTATACCGAACTTGCAAAAGACCATGATGTCACCGGAAATATCTATTCAATCGTCGGCAGTATTTATTCGGTTTTACTGGCCTTTACAGTCGTTGTTGATTGGGGGATCTATCGCGATACCGAATCAAAGGTTTCGGTGGAAGTCGCAGCGATGGCTTCCATCTTCAGGGATTCAAGGGTGTTTAGCGATGTTCAGAAAGCGACCCTGATCCAGCGCGATCTTATGACTTATGCTACGATTGTGATTGAGGAAGAATGGCCATTGCTGGCTAAGGAACGGTCGAGCAGGAAAGCTATTGATCAGATTCACCGCGTATTCAAGGATATTGCCGACCTTCATCCTGCAGATGACTATGAAAAAATCTGGTATCAGGAGCTCATTCAGAAGGCTGACGACTTCAGCAACGCCAGAAATCAGAGGGTCCTTTCGAGCACGAAGTCCATCCCTGTCTTGATGTGGGGGGTTATTATTTTCGGCGGCTTAATCACGATTTCTTGCAGCTTCCTTTCCGGTGTCAGCAATACAATACCTCATCTGCTGATGGTTGGAGCCCTCTCCTGCCTCATCACACTTGTGATTATGCTGGTCTATGCCCTTGATCATCCCTTCACGGGCATCATTACCGTTAAGTCAGACCCCTTCGTCAATCAGCTCTTTCACTGGAAAGAATATTATCATGCGTCTCCCCTTTAAAGCCTGATCTCCCCGCCTGCCTGCCCTGGGAGCGCCGAGCCCCAGCTCGGCATTAACTGCAGATACCGTTCCCTTCCGGTACAATACCCTCTACTGGAGCAATTGTAATGCAATCAGGAAGGGATTCTATGTTGTATATTATTATGTTAGTTTAACGTATGTTGAGGTAATAAACTGTCAATATTGCCTGCTTTAAAATCACAGGCTGTTTCAGGGGTATGACAAAAGGTATGATTACAGGCGAGAAAGTTTAACTGGTTGGAATGCCATGGAGCGAAATGCAGATATAGCCATTGAAAAAGCCGCTCTAAGAGCAAGGATGATTAACGCAAGGCGCTCAATTCCAGAACGTTTGCGCATGGAAATGAGCGAGTCAATTGCCGGCCATGTTCTTGAACTGCCTGAAATCGTGCATGCTCATCATATTCATCTCTATCTCACCATGCATTCTCATGCCGAAGTGGATACTGCGGCGATTATTGACGGGCTCTCCAGAATGGATAAACAGCTTTCGGTTCCTGTTATCATGGATGGCAGGCTCATGTCGGCTGCTTTTCGAAAAGGGGAACCACTCCGTTTTGCACAATTTCGTCAGCCCGAACCTGAAGTAGTCTCGTTAATAGATGAGTCGCAATTGGACGTTGTTCTTATACCCCTTCTTGCTTTTGACGAAAAAGGATATCGTCTCGGATACGGCAAAGGATTTTATGACTTTTTTCTTCAGCGTCTTTCCAGACAGGGAATAAATCCCAGTCGTATTGGCCTTTCGTTCAGCCGGCAGATGGTTGATGTGGTTCCGGCCGATCCTTGGGATGAAGCTCTCGACGGAGTGGTTCATGAAAACGGAAGTATGCGTTTTGTTTAAAAACATTTGCCATCTCAAATATGTTAACAGGGGTTGAAAACAACGGAAAGCAGCCGGCGCTTGATTTTTTAAATACCTCCCTCTATGTCAACAGGGAGCTGAGCTGGATTGATTTCAATCAGAGGGTGCTTGAAGAAGCGCTCAATCCGGAAGCTCATCCTCTTTTGGAGCGGGTAAAATTCATCTCGATTTTCAGTTCAAATCTCGATGAATATTTTATGATCCGTGTTGCGGGTATAGAGGATCAGTACGAGGCCGGCATTCAGAATCGGACAATCGACGGACTGACTCCTGACGAACAGCTCGAAAAGATCCGCACGATGGTTCTGCAGCAGCTCAGCCAGCGGAACGGGTGTTTTTATCACGATCTTCTTCCAGCCCTGCAAAAAGAGGGCATAGAGTTTCTTCGGGTATCCGTACTTACACCTGAGGAGCAGCGTTGTCTGAGCCATTTTTTCCGTAAGGAAATTTATCCGGTACTTACTCCACTGGCGTTTGATACCGGTCATCCCTTTCCTTTCATGTCAAACCTGTCGCTGAACCTCGCTATCGAACTGGAGGACGAAGAGAGCGGAGCATTGAAGTTTGCCCGGGTCAAGGTTCCAAGCATTCTTCCCCGGCTTCTGTGTCTCAACGATATCAAGGGGTTCAATGATGAAACTGGTATCATTCGCTTTATCTGGCTCGAAGATCTTATCGAAAACAATCTTTCTCATCTCTTTCCCATGATGAGGATTGCACAATCGCATTTGTTCAGATTGATTCGCGATGCCGATATTGAAATCGAGGAAGATGAAGCCGGCGATCTCCTTAAGACCATCGAAAAGGGACTCCGCTCACGCCGATACGGAAAAGTGGTTCGGCTCGACATCACTCCGGCGATGCCTCAGCCGGTGAGAAACCTGCTCATGAAAAATCTTGGCGTTGCTCCGAGAAATGTCTATGAAATAGATGGAGCTCTGGGGCTCAGCTGTCTTATTGATCTTCTGAAGATAGATCGGCCAAACCTCAAAGATGAGCCTTTTGTGCCCAATAACCCCATTGACGACCAGTTTCGGGGTAACATCTTCAATGCCATAAAAGCTAAAGATCAGCTGCTGCACCATCCCTACGACTCGTTTCAGCCGGTCGTTGACTTCATCAGCCAGGCAGCTGTTGATCCTGATGTACTCTCGATAAAACAGACCCTCTACCGGGTCGGAAGCAATTCACCGATTGTCAAGGCACTGATGAGGGCCGCTGAAAGGGGTAAACAGGTTGCGGTTCTGGTGGAACTCAAGGCAAGGTTTGATGAAGGAAACAACATCGTCTGGGCTCGGGCACTTGAAGATGTCGGAGCGCATGTTGCCTATGGTCTGCCCGGACTGAAAACCCATGCAAAGCTCACCCTGGTTGTTCGTCGTGAACAAAATAAGTTGAAACGATATCTGCACCTTGGTACAGGCAATTACAACCCTGCAACCGGAAAAATCTATACTGACTACAGCCTCTTTGTTGCGAACGAACAGCTGGCCAATGAAGTGGCTGAGCTCTTCAATGCGTTAACCGGGTATTCCAAACATACCGCCTATAAAAAGCTGCTTGTATCGCCTATCAACACCAGAAAGAGGCTCATTGAAATGATTGAGCGTGAAGTGGAGGTGTGCCGAAATGAAGGAAAGGGCAGAATAATCATGAAAATGAATGCCCTTGTTGATCAAAAAACCATCCGTGCTCTTTACAAGGCATCCTGTGAAGGTGTCACCATTGATCTTATTGTCCGTGGAATTTGCTGCCTGAAGCCGGGCATTGCCGGCATAAGCGACAATATCCGTGTCATCAGCATCATAGGCCGTTTTCTTGAACACAGCCGGGCATACTACTTTCATAATGGGGGAAAGGATGAGCTTTATCTCGGCAGTGCCGACATCATGCCGAGAAACCTCGATGACCGGGTAGAAACCCTTTTTCCGGTGTTCGACAAATCGCTCATAAAGGCAGTCAAGACCGATCTTGATCTCATGCTGAGCGATAATGTCAAGGCATGGCAGATGAACCCCGATGGTCTCTACTCCCGCATTAACACTGAAGCGCCGAAAGTTAACAGTCAGGCGTTCTTTTTATCACAAGCTGTCTTTAAAAAAAAATACTTAAATTTAAAGTAAAAGAGTTATGAAAATTGCAGTCGGGAGTGATCATGCAGGTGTTGAATTAAAGAAAACCGTTGTTGCCTGGTTGGATGGCAATGGTTATGAATGTAACGACATGGGGCCCTATACTGAAGAATCGGTTGATTATCCCGATTATGCCCGCAAAGTAGCCAAAGCTGTCGCTGAAGGGTACTATGATCAAGGAATCCTCTTGTGCGGTACCGGTATAGGAGTTTCAATTGCAGCAAACAAAGTTAAAGGTATACGTGCGGCGCTTTGCTGCAATCCCGAATTTGCAACACTTGCCCGGCAGCATAATAATGCCAATATTATATGTCTGTCTGCACGCTATACTGATAAGGAAACGGTTGAAAAAACGCTTCAAAATTGGTTTGCAACTGCTTTTGAAGGAGGACGGCATGAACGAAGAGTTGAAAAAATCGAACCATGTTCTTGAATGAATGCATAGAGAGTTGTCTTGATGCCAATTATCCGTTTTTTTCGGATGATGCAGGTGTTGAAGGGGTAATCGCCTTTATGCAGGAAAAACGTCTTGTTTGCGTTCCTGTCCTGCACGAGGGGAAGATCATGTCAATGCTTACCCTTTTGGATCTTATGCCCATACTGCACAGGAGAAAAATTAATAAACAGTGTTTGAGCGATCTTAAACTTGAGCCAGCTGAAAGCATCACTCGTCATGAGCATCTTTTTGATGTTTTCACTCGAATTCGCTCGTTTTCAGGACCGCTCATCCCTGTTGCAGAAAAGGACGGCAGCTATATCGGAATTATAGAAAAAGTGCTCCTTCTTGAACAGATTGCCCGGGTTTTCCACTTGAGCGAAGAAGGAATGACCCTTGAACTCGATATACCGGCATTTGAACTGAAGCTCTCTGAAGTTATTGCAACACTTGAAAAAAACGATGCCACGGTATTGAGTTTTGGCATGTACCATGCGACTGCCGAAGAAGACGTCATGGTTGTTACCTTCAGGGTTCAGACGCATGACCTCTTTCGCCTTGTTAAAAATATGGAAAAATACGGCTATTTGATTCGCTACACATCACCATTCTTCACTGAGAGAGATGATGAACTCAGAGAAAAGGCTCTCGAATTTATTCATTTTATGGATATGTAGTTACCCGAATGCCAGCCTGAACCGCGACATTTCCTTAATACGTAGAATCCAATGTCAACAGAACACTTTGCCGGTCTTGCCGCACGGATTCGTGAACGTGCATCAGAGATATTTTCTGAAGTTCTTGCCTTGCGCAGGGATATACATCTTCACCCTGAACTCTCTTATCAAGAGGTAAGAACGACAGCGCTGATCACTGATTATCTTCTTGCTCTCGGCATCACGCCTGAGCCCCCTCTGCTTGAAACCGGAGTGGTTGCTCTTATCAAGGGGGGCAATGCCTCAGGGTCGCCTGAAGTTATTGCCCTGCGGGCAGATATTGATGCCTTGCCTCTTCATGAAGAAAATCAGCACGTTTTCTGTTCGCTTGAATCCGGAAAAATGCATGCATGCGGTCATGATATGCATACGGCAATGCTTCTTGGAGCCGCAAAAATCCTGGCAGGAATGAAAGAGAGTCTGAAAGGTGATGTGCTGCTTGTTTTTCAGCCGGCCGAAGAAAAGGCGCCTGGCGGAGCAAAACCACTGCTTGATGCAGGCCTGTTCAAACGCTTCAATCCATCTCTCATTATAGGGCAGCACTGTTTTCCGAATGTGGAAAGCGGAAAAGTGGCCTTGTGCAAAGGCAGTTTTATGGCCGCTGCTGATGAATTGTACTTTACCGTTACAGGCCAGGGGGGGCATGCTTCCGCTCCCCATAAAGCGGCCGATCCCGTTCTTGCCGCCGCACATATTATAACAGCCGCTCAGCAGCTTGTCAGCAGGGTAGCTCCACCCCATGAACCTGCTGTAGTGTCGATAGCCTCAATACATGGTGGCAATGCACCGAATGTCATTCCGCGACAGGTCACCATGTCGGGTACGATGAGAACCATGAACGAGGAGTTGCGATCTCTGCTGCAGGAGAAGTTACGCCAGACCGTTACACATATCGCTGAAGGATTTGGTGTCAAGGGTGAGGTCGAAATCCGGACAGGTTATCCGGTTCTCTACAATGACCCTGCAGTAACCGATCTGGCCAGCTCCATCTGCTGCGAGTATCTTGGCAGCGAAAACGTACTCAAGAGTGAACCGATCATGACAGCCGAGGATTTTGCCTACTATCTTCAGGAATGTCCAGGCACCTTCTGGCAGATTGGTACAGGAACACCACATCATGAAAAATCCAATACTCTGCACTCACCGACCTTCAATCCCGACGAACATGCCCTTGAAATCGGCAGTGGACTCCTGGCATATACAGCCTTGCGGTTTCTCGGCTCATGACAACGTTCATAAAAAAAGCGCCTGAAGGCGCTTTTTTTATGAAAGAATTCTTTCTTGGTCTTACGCTTTATCGTTGGAACCAAGAACATTGATGATCTTGTGGATATAAAGCTTTTTGAGAGCTTCACGGGCAGGACCGAGATATTTTCTTGGATCAAACTCTTCCGGTTTTTCATCAAACACTTTGCGGATAGCAGCAGTCATGGCAAGACGGCCGTCAGAATCGATATTGATTTTACAGACAGCTGATTTGGCTGCAAGGCGAAGTTGATCTTCGCTGATACCGATAGCATCCTTGAGTTTTCCGCCATGCTCGTTGATGATCTTTACCAGCTCCTGCGGAACGGAAGAAGCACCATGAAGAACGATAGGGAAGCCCGGAATACGCTGTTCAATTTCAGAAAGGATATCGAGGCGGATTTTCGGATCTTCGCCCGGCTTGAATTTGAAAGCTCCATGTGATGTGCCGATGGAAATTGCAAGACTGTCGACACCGGTTTTTGCCACAAAGTCCTCAACCTCTTCAGGCTGGGTATAGGTATGATGTGCAGCAGAAACCTCATCTTCAATACCTGCAAGCACGCCAAGTTCTCCCTCGACAGTGACATCAAATTGATGTGCATAAGCAACAACTTTTTTGGTCACTTCGATGTTCTCTTCATAAGAGAGATGTGATCCATCAATCATGACAGAGGAGAATCCGGAATCGATACAATCTTTACAGAGTTCAAAGCTGTCGCCATGATCAAGATGAAGAACAATCGGCACAGGCTTTCCGAGTTCAGCAGCGTAGGCCACAGCTCCCTGGGCAAGATAGCGAAGAAGGGTTTCATTCGCATAGCTTCGGGCCCCTTTCGAAACCTGAAGAATAACGGGAGAGTTGGTTTCAGCACATGCAAGAATGATTGCCTGCATCTGTTCCAGATTATTGAAGTTATATGCTGGAATAGCATAACCGCCTGTCACAGCTTTTTTAAAAAGTTCCCTGCTGTTGCAGAGGCCAAGTTCTTTGTAACTGATATTTTTCTTTTCCATTGAAAAGCTCTCCTTTTATTATTATAATGTGCCGTATTTTCTACTTAGAAAACCATTCCTCATACCACAAGTCGCTGAATATAGAAATTATTATTATCCCATTCAAGAAGAGCTTGGATGCTGTTGCCGAACCTTTGATCATCAAATAAAAAAAATGTTTAGAAAAAGTCTGCTTCTCACCACTATTCTCCTGGGAAGTACTGAGTCTGTTTTTGCCTCAAATACTGTACAATCAGCATCGGCTGAAACCGTTGTAATACTGAAACCGACCGAGGCTGAGGAAGAGGCCGGGAAATATATCACTCAGAACCTTTTACAGAATCACTTCAGAAAGGTCTCGGTCAATGACTCTCTTTCGCAGCAGATATTCAACCGTTATCTCGACAATCTTGACGGTACAAAAAGTTATTTTGTAGCCAGCGAAGTCGAAAGCCTCCGCAAGATATTTGGCAGCCGGATTAATAAGGAATTTCTTTCCGGCAAAGCAAATGCGGGGTTTGGCATCTATAACTTTTTTCTTAAAAGAGCTAAAGAAAAAATGCGCTTTATGAAGGCGGCCGCTGACACCATCCATAGTAATTTTTTAACTCCTGAAACCCTTGATCTTGATCGTAAAGCCGACCCTTGGCCTGCCGACAGACGCCAGCTTTACGAGCTGTGGAAAAAAGAGTTGAAATATCAGTGGCTCAACATTAAATATTCTGGAGAAACCACCAGCACTATCCGCTCAGCCGTTGCTAAAAGTTTCACAACCAGATTGAATCTTCTGAACCGCCAGAAGCCCGATGATGCTTTTCAGGCATACATGTCAGCCGTTACAACATCATTCGATCCCCATACAAGCTATTTCTCACCGGACGAGTACGAAAACTTTCAGATCGATATGAGCCGTTCACTTGAGGGAATAGGAGCTAAACTGCAGACCGAAGGGGAGTATACCGTTATCAATGAGGTTATACCTGGAGGCCCTGTATACAAAAGCAATCTCTTGAAAAAAGGAGATAAAATCATTGGCGTCGCTCAGGGAACAGCAGGAGAGATGGTTGACGTCCTTGGTTGGAGAATTAATGATGTCGTCAAACTTATCCGCGGAAAAAAAGGTACCCTTGTTCGCTTGAATATTCTTCCTGCAAGCCAGGGAGGTCGGGGCCCGGCTAAAACTGTCCAGCTTATGCGGGACAAAGTTGATCTTGAAGAACAGGCGGCCAAAAAAACCATAATTCAGCAGAATGGTCAGAAAATCGGTGTTATCACCATTCCATCCTTTTATCTCGATTTTGATGGGCAGCAGAAGAACACTGGCAACTACAACAGCACAAGTCGCGATGTGGCCCGTATCCTCAAAGAGCTGACGGACGAACATGTTGAAGGTGTCGTCATTGATCTTCGCGATAATGGCGGCGGCTCGCTTGAAGAAGCCGTGAATGTTACCGGACTGTTTATTACAACAGGCCCTGTCGTGCAGGTCACAAATACGACCGGCGGAAAAATGGTACTCAGAGACGAAGATCACCGCATACTTTATAACGGACCGCTTGCTGTTCTTGTCAACCGTTATAGCGCATCAGCTTCCGAAATTTTTGCGGCGGCAATTCAGGATTACGGTCGCGGTGTTATCATTGGTGAGAGGACATTTGGAAAGGGAACGGTACAAAGCCTTATCAAGCTGACCCGGCCGTTTGCCTTGTTTGGAAAGAAGCCTGAGCTTGGAGAGATAAAAATCACCATTGCAAAGTTTTACCGGATTTCAGGAGGCAGTACGCAACATAAAGGGGTTGTCCCCGATATTGTCATGCCATCCATGATTGATACCTCCACTATTGGAGAAGATACCTACACCAGCAGTTTGCCATGGAGCACTATCTCTAAGGCGTTTTATCGATCCACTGGAGATGTCACCCAGGAAGAGATCAGTGTGCTGAAGAAAAAATTTCAGGAACGCTCATCGAGGAACCATCTCTACCAGGCCTATTTACATGATGTAAGCACGCTTACCCAGTTACGCAGGAAAAAGTTGGTGTCGCTGCAGGATACAGCGTTCAAATCAGAAATAGAAACGATAAAACAGATCGAAAAGCAGTGGGTCCAGGCGCCCGATTCCGCCAAAAGCATGAACAAGGATCTCCTGCTTAACCAGTCGGCGTCCGTTGTTTCCGACATGGCAGAGCTTAAATCCATAGAGCGTCATACCGTTATTCGGACATCGCCGGCTGTATTGAATTGAATTGAATTAAAGTTGTTTTCTGGCTTCTTCAATCTGGAATGCCACCGACTCAAATGAACAGCTGCCATGTGTTTTCTTTGAATGCACACTGCTGTCCGGTTTCAGGCACGCATAGATGTCCGTGCCGATGGCTTCCGAGAATTCCCGGAACTTTTCTGCCGGAATATTCGGCAGGGTGACCTCCGCGGCAATACTCCAGGTGACAATTTTGCCGGTAATGCGATGAGCATCGCGGAACGGTATCTGTTTGCGCACAAGATACTCCGCTATCTCTGTAGCAAGGCTCAGATCTTCAGCGGTCAGTTTAGCCAGCCGTTCCTCCCTGAGAGTCGTATGCTCCAGCAGTTTGGCAAATATGTTCACGCTCGACACCGCTGTTTCAGCGCTGTCAAAAAGCGGCGGCTTGTCCTCCTGCATATCTCTGTTGTAAGAGAGCGGCAGTCCTTTCATGATGGTCAGCATAGCCATAAGATTGCCATACACCCTTCCAGTCTTGCCCCTCACCAGCTCGGCAATATCAGCATTCTTTTTCTGCGGCATAATCGACGATCCCGTCGCAAAAGCATCACTGATCTCCAGATAACCGAATTCGTAAGAACTCCAAAGAATAAGGTCCTCGGCAAACCGCGACAGATGCATCATAATCATCGAACAGTCCGATATGAATTCAATCACAATGTCCCTGTCGCTCACAGCATCAATACTGTTTGAGAAAAGATCGTCAAAGCCAAGCAGTACCGCACTCCTTTGCGCATTGAGCGGCAGGGTGCTCCCCGCAAATGCAGCTGCGCCGAGCGGAGAGATATTCACTCGTTTCATAAGGTCCCGGAGGCGCTGCCTGTCACGGACGAACATGTTGAAATAGGCAAGATAGTAATGTCCGGCGGAAATAGGCTGGGCACGCTGCAAGTGAGTATATCCGAATATAATGGTATCGCGATAGGTTTCCGCCTTTTCCACCAGCACCTTCAGCAGAGTTCCAAGCGCTTCCTGAAGTTCCCCGATCTGACGACGCATATAGAGTCGGGTATCCGTTGCAACCTGATCGTTACGGCTTCGGCCAGAATGCAGTTTACCGGCAGCAGCCCCGATTTTTTCCTTCAGTCTGTTTTCAATAACCGTATGGATATCCTCATCCTCCCATTGCGGCACAAGCGTTCCGCTTGTAAGCTCCTCCTCTATTTCCCGGAGTCCTTCAATAATCTGGCGAGCCTCATCATCGCTCACAATGTTCTCTTCAGCAAGCATGGTAACGTGAGCAATCGATCCCTGAATATCCTCACGATAAAGTTTTCTGTCGACATGAACCGAAGACGAATAGAACAGCGCATCCTGATCAAAAGGCTCTGAAAAGCGGCTCTGCCACAGTAATTCTTTTTTCTTGCTCATAACAGCGATTGATTGTTGACTGATTGAAACTGCCCGCAAAATAATAAACTCAAAACAAAAAGAGGCCTCTTGTTCTCAAATACTCCTCATCGATCTCTACTGATCCGGAAGCTTTTTCTCACTCCTCCGATAGCGAAGGTTTATACTTGCCAATTCTATGCCAATAGCACCTATTATACTATATTCACAAGAACAAAGAGCATGAAGTAGTCATGGAATTACTCATGGTACTTGAAAAGACTAATCCCCTATAGCTCATGCTTGATTCAGTTATTGCTTATGTACAGTCTGCAGACCCGATAGCAATATATTTCATTCTCTTTCTCATTGCATTTCTGAAAAACTTCTTCCCCATTGTCCCCCTTGATCTTCCGATAGCTTTGACAGGATACCTGCTTGTATACAAAAAGCTGAGCATTCTGTTTGCAATTCTATGGCCATCACTTGGCTCAACATTGGGTTTTATGGCCATCTACCTCGTAAGCAGAAAGTTTGGAATGAAACTCTATGCCAGAGATATCACCTCAATCCCCCCCCGATGGGGTGAAAGGATTCACAAGCTTTTTCCACCTGCAGAGGTCGAATTTATACGCCAGCGGTTTGCAACCCACGGCTACTTAGCCGTACTGCTCAACCGCTTTCTCTTAGGATCCCGGTCATTAATCTCACCGGTAACAGGCTTAATGCATCTGAATGCTTTTCTGGTATTTCTTGCAGCAGGCATAAGCGCAATAGCCTGGAATGTATTACTCGTTTACGGAGGCTATCTCCTCGGCAAACACTGGGAGGATATCGGTGGATTTGTTTTTATGTACAGTGTTCCGGTAACGGTACTGTTCGCTTTAGTCATTGCTTTCGCCGTCATAAAATACCGTAAAGAACGCAAGAAACCCCGGTAGGAACCAGGTCATAACTCCCATGAGTCCCATAACACCTGTAAGCCCTGTTCTTCTCTTTTCTTTCAAAAAATATCTTTTTATAAACGCAAGTTTTCCCCCAATCTATCGTCTTAATTCATGATATGGAGCAGGGGAGTATGCTCAATACTCCTCCAGGCAATGTTTATCAATGAATAAAACAAAATAACACGATGAAAAAGACAATGATGTTGATGCTCACCGCGACCCTGCTCGGGTTTGGAACTATCGCCTCCGCGGCAACAGACTACAGTCACTATTCAGACAAAGACCTTGCCGGACTCCGCGCTAAAGTCTGTAAAGCACCAATCGAAGATCGAATGGCCTATCGCCACGAATGGCAGAAAAGACTCTCGGAACTCGGACCGGATCCACGGGAGCACTTTAATACGTTCCCTGAAGGCAGAGGCGGGCAATGCGGAAGAAGAGAAGAACAGTGCAGAATGACAGGAATGCAGGAACGACTTGGATTAACCGACACTCAGACCGTTAAAGTTAAAGAGATGCGCGAAAAACACTTCACGCTTATGGTGGCAGAAAAGAAGGAACTTGCAGCATTAAACCGCGAGCTTGAAGAAGAATCATTTAAAACAAACCCCGACCGGAAAAAAATCGACGACCTTTCCGACAGAATCGGCAAAAAAGACGCCTCACTTGCCAAACTCAGGAGCACTCATTTCACAGAACTCGTTTCAATACTCACACCGCCACAGCGCACAAAACTCCAAACCCTGAGAGACGCCCGTGAACTCCGAGGTCATCATCAAGGCCATTTCTGCGAATAAAAATCCCCTTCTTTCATAAGTCGTCCCCAATTAGGGGACGACATTCATATCGTGTAGTTTACACTCAATTGCAATTAGGGGACGACATTCATATCGTGTAGTTTACACTCAATTACAACGAGGCATTCAGGCTTTCTTGACGAATTCCGACTTCAACTGCATAGGTCCGAAACCCTCAACCTTGCAGTCAATGTCATGGTCCCCGTCGATGAGGCGGATATTCTTGACCTTCGTCCCACCCTTGATAACCGATGACGATCCCTTTACCTTGAGGTCCTTGATCACCGTCACAGTATCACCGTCCTGCAAGACATTACCATGCGCATCTTTCCAGACACGAGCCTTTTCCGACGCATTGGCCAGTGCGCTCCATTCGTATGCGCACTCAGGGCAGGTTAAAAGACCCCCGACCTCGTAGGTGTATTCCGAGTTGCATTTGGGGCAGTTCGGTAAATCGCTCATAATGTTCCTTTTTAAATAGTTTAAAGCCAGGCCTTTTGCGATAAAATAATGATTTGCCACAATGCTCCTAAAACAAAGATTCCGCACCAACTGCCCACTGCCAACTATCCCTTCCCCCCTTGCCGGTATATAGTGTTTTGAAGTGTTTTTTATGAACTTTTAAGGTCGCTTTAATGAGCTGTTAAGAGGCCAATGATTACAATAAACTAAGTGACTGTTGATGGCGTAGTTATGAAAACGCATTTCAATTGCCGCTGAAATATATTAATCATCCTAAAAAGCGAGGTGTCCTATGAATAAATCCATCCGGGTTATACGAATTGCTGTAATAACAGGAATACTTGCAAGCAATTCCGCTTATGCAAGTAACAGTAGCTCTTTAAGCAGAGCTGAAGCTAAGCTGAGAACAGGGGAGTTGAACGAGGCTATAGCAGACTTCACAAAAATCATAAAAGATAACCAGCAACTCGGAAAATCATCTTTGGTAATAGCTTACAATCATCGTGGACTTGCAGAACAAGCTATCGGCGATGACGCAGCCGCTGCCTCAGACTTTAAGAAAGCCATTGAGCTTGATCCAACACCAAAAGATGCCGTAGCCTTTACCGAAAGAGCCATCGCTAAATCCGCTATTGGTGATATCGATGGCGCAGCATCAGATTTCAAACAGGCGTACTTCCTTACAGGTAATTCTGATCAGGACGGATAAGTTCACAATAACGGAATAACCTCTTACGTGGCACGAAACTGTCTAAACCAAAACGTTAAAACCCTGGTGGCAAACCAGGGTTAATTATATTATTCATTATGGTATTGCCCTTGACCATCGAAGTCTCCTGCTTTAGTCCGGCTCCCCGTAAGTTCCCAATACCAGCATTGTCCGGTGTTATAAATTTAAGCGGCTTTTGCTCCCTCCAGGGGGTTGAACATCAGAAAAAATGTTGTTCCATTGTTATTCTCGCTTTTCAGTGATATGGTGATACTCAATAGATCCGCAAGTTTTTTTACAATAGACAAACCCAGTCCGAACCCCCCAGTACTCGAATTTCTTGACATATCCAATCGATAAAACCTTTCAAAAACAGCATTTATTTTTTCATCCTGAATGCCGCCCCCTTTTTCGGAAATGCTGCAGACAATTTTATTGGCTATTCGTTCAGTAGAAATCGTTATAAAAGAGCCGTTCGGGGAATACTTGATTGCGTTTGATAAAATATTGACAAGAATCAATTCAAGGATTGCTGGATCGGTTGCAATACTTACGGCTGCTGTATGATCCATTTTGATTGAAATACCTTTTTCCATCGCAGATGGCTTCATCCGGTTAACAACCTTCTCAATATGAGGTAAAAGCATAACCTCTTCAATATTTGGTCTGATCGTGCTGCTTTCATAACGAGCAAGCATCAGAAGCTGGTCGATCAGCCTGGCCATGCGGTTTAATTCAATAAGGCAAAACCGAATTCTGGTTTCATAGAACTCTTTTTCTCGAGGCTTGCGAATCAGCACCTCGAGGGCGCCTTTGACCGTAGCAAGTGGTGTTTTCAGTTCGTGAGCAGCATCAGCAGTAAACTGTTTTTCACGCTGAAATGCTTCCTGCAGTCGGTCCATAAGGTCATTGATCGTCGCCGACAAACGATATAATTCATCACGATGATAAGGCAGAGCTATCCGCTGATGGAGATTTTGCTGAGTGATTCTTTCAGCAGTGGCAATAACTTTTTCAATAGGGTGTATGCTTTTACCTGCAATCATACGGGTAAAAACAAAAAGCGTCACAATAATACACGGGAAAGATAAAAGAAAAATGTTCTTCAGGTCCTGTAAAACAATAATGGCGTTTTTTAGGGGAACAGCAACAATAAGATAACCACCTGTCAAACCTTTGCTATTGACAAGAGGGATCTGTGCCTGTCGGACCATTGTACCTGCAAAACTGTTATTGAAGTAAGCATTGCCGGAATGATCGGGGTTAAAAGCCAGAGCGCACCAGGAAAGGGTTGATGATTTTTTTACCACTTCCCCGTTCATAGTTACCAGCTGAATAAATTCAGTATCGATATTCTCTTTGTTATCAAGATTCTGAAAGCTTGCAAACCCCTTGAAATCATGATTTGTGATATGTGCTTTTGAAAAAACTTCTGAAACTTCATTCTTGATTTTTTCATCAAATTGCCTATAGACAAGGTTTTCAACGATAAGGTAGGTGATCATAAATACCAAGGCGATTAAAAGCCCAGTCGCAACGGTGTAGTAAAAAGCTATTTGGCTGCGCAAACTCATTGCCATTACACTTTTCCGTCGAATCTTATTGATCAGCTTTAGTTTATGTATTCTGTTTCTGTTCAGCGGCATCAGGCTTCCTGATCGATAGATCTTCTTGTTTCTATTGCTCTTATAATCTCAAGCAGATGGTTATTAATTTAACCTGCTGATTCTTAAGCAATTCAATAATTAAGCCTATAATTGGCTTAAAATTTATTTGTGGGGCATCTATCATGTGCCCATGTGGAATCACTCCCATCCTCCTTCCCCACAAAATCACTGACAATAATCGACTTTTAAGATTGTTTTAGGGTCTCTATAAGATGGGCTGAATATTTTATATCAAAATGATATTGTAATTCGTTGATGATTACTATGTGGAAATCTGTCTTTGTACAACGGACCTTGCCTCTCACGGCTTCCTATCTGCTGCTGATTATTGCAGCAATATCTCTTGACTACCTTTTGCATATTGCACATCTCGCATGGATAGGCCGGTACATGGGTTTTGCAGGCACTGCATTTCTTGTTTTTTCATTTGCCTACTCAGTCCGAAAAAAAAAGCTGGTACGAACCGGAACCCTCAAATTTTTTCTCTGGCTTCACTGCAAAACCAGGGTGGATAGGTACCTTGATGATTCTCATTCATTCAGGAATCCATTTCAATGCCATGCTGCCCTGGGCGGCTACAGCATTTATGCTGATAGTCACAGCCAGTGGTCATGTCGGCCAATATCTGCTTAAACAAGTCAGGGAAGAAGTGAAAATCAAAATGAAACAGCTTGGTCTTGAAGTGACTGAGGATATTCTTGAGCGACAACACTACTGGGATATCCTTACCCTAAAAACTCTTGAGCAATGGCGAACATTGCATATACCTATGGTTTCTGTTTTGATGGCATTAACTCTCATCCATATTCTAAGCATAACATTCTTTCTGAACTGGAGGTAATCATTTGAAAGTACTGCTTTTTGTTTTTATTGCGTCAGCCATAATTCTTGCCGCCCTTGCAGCAACATTTCCCGAGGTGCTGCTTAATCCCGGCCCATTGATGAAAAGCCACCAGAAATTAGAAAAAAAGTGCCTGAGTTGTCATGAGCCATTCGCCGGCGTAACGTCGACTCAGTGTATCAGATGTCACAAGCAGGCTGATATCGGTGTTAGAAAAGTATCCGATATTGTTCTTTCAAAAGATACCGCCAAGGCTCTTTTTCATAGAGGAGTCATTGCCGCCTCCTGCATCGACTGCCATGTCGATCATAGGGGAATTGACGCAGCAAAAGCACTTAAAAGCTTTAAACATGAGGCTCTTTCGCAGGTACGGCAAAAAGAGTGCATAACCTGCCACCAGAATAAAACCCCCCGAAATGCCCTGCATCAATATACGAAGGGTCAATGCTCCGAATGCCATACAACAAGCCGTTGGAAACCGGCAGCTTTCGATCACAACAGATATTTCCCTCTTGATGGTAATCACACAGCAAACTGTGCTGCATGCCATAACGAACCGGGTAATTATAAAAAATATACCTGTTACAACTGCCATGAGCATTCCTATTCCCTTATGGTTCGTAAGCATGAAAAAGAAGGAATAGTTAATTTTCAGAACTGCATGAAATGCCATCGCAACGGAAATCGGGAAGGTCAAGGGCGGGAGGGGAGTGGCGACAAAGATGATGATTAGCTAATGGCTTATCCGCCTAAATGAGAAGAATCGGCAGTCTAAAATCAAACTCATTCAAAGACTGATCTTCAGCCACCAAAATCCTTTCATCCAAAACTAAAGATTTAGTATGCAGAACGCCATCTCGAAAGGTAATCCTGCCAACCGCATGCAGTTCCATTATTAAACGCGATGCCACTATAATAAACTCAGGACGGAAGGCATGAGCATGTATAGCATTGTCAAGCTTTTCAATTGCGTGTTCTACTGTCATAGCAGCCCCCTTGTTAACAGCTTCAAAAGAAAATGTTTAAAAAATGTCAGTCATACTGGTAGCTCAGTATTCACATTATTAATATATCAATAATGCAAAAAAAAGATTTAGAATATGTAAATTATATTTATTGGCGATAAATTCCCCGAATCTGAAACAAAAATGGAGATGACGGTGGCTACACTGAAAAAAATCATATTGGATGTCGAGAATGAAATCGGCGGAGCTCAATGGTCGACCTGGGATGGGCCGCAGGATATTATCGACGTTTATGCGCCTTATGGGGTATCGTTTGAAGAGAATGCTGTTACTGAGCGATTTGTATTGAGCGTGCTCGAAAGGGCTATTGAATCCAACGGAAAAACCTTGCCGAGTGATTGTGCGCTTTACGAGCACATGATTTTCGAAAATCTTGTTTCGTCTAATGGGAATACTTACTGGCTGGATCAGCTAAAGGAAAAATATCTCTAAGTGCCAGTAGAAGCGCAAGGCATACTCTTCAGGTGCGGGCACCTGTGCATGTCTTGCTTAAATTGCTTGCTGATCTGGTAGTTATTATGCAGGCTTGTTAAAGTGGAGGGCTTGTGTTAATCCTTGAACCGGGCCTCAATATCCTTGGTAGGTTTTGCAAAACCCGCAGCCTTCGGTGAAGAACCTTTAAATACCGATGAAGACGTGCCGCCATAAATAAAAGGGTAGGCGTTGACCAATAAGCGCTTTGTTCCTTTCCCAACATTTTCAAGGTAATCACCAACAGTCCACCACGTACCATCGATATAGGTTTCAACTAATCTTCCGTATGCTTCTCCCCAGTTGGTAAAAACACCTGATAATTTACTCATGGCCATTAGATTATTTGGTTATTACGCTCTTTTGTAAAAGGTAGCAAAATAGACCGAGCTTTAAAAAAAATTTCTTACAAAAACTTTTCCTGGTCTGACGCCATTTTAACATGGCACTTCTTTTTACAGCCGCTGTTATTCCTTGATCAACGTTTAAGCTTTCAAGAAACATTGAGGTGGCACATGTAGATCATTATGCTTGAAGTGTCGGACTGACTTCCGCTTGTATTTTTTTTACCGACTCGCCCTTCTCTGCGACAGGCAGCAAATTACAGAGTACTTCACCGGAAGATGTGATCAGTTCCCTGCCTTTTGGCCCAAGGGCAAGAGTCACGGCCGCAACCCCGATTCCTCCTACAGCAATACCGTGTATTGCGTGCAATAACAAGGGAAGAGCTAAAGGGATAGCTAAGGGCGCAAACTTTACGAGTTCGGTAATACCCGGTTGAGTCATCGCTTGTGGTTGATGTACTGCTGCGTTTTCTTCAGGCATACCATAAAGGGCTTATTGATTTAAAAAATAGAAGCATAATAACATTAAAAAAAGCACCCTGCTGTTGGTAGTTGCAAGGTGCTTTTTCCAGGTGAATTACTTTTTCGGTGCTATTGCCGATGTAACATTCTGCACTGCCTGACCCAAGGCACTGGTAGTGCTTCCAACAAGATCACCGGCGGCTTTGCCAAGCGGTTCAATAGCCTGTAAGCTGCTTTTGAATACGCCGCTCCACACCTCAACTGATTGCTGAAAAACAGTACCTACAGTATTCACCAGATTGCTCAAAGCGCCACCGAGATTGTTGCTTGTTTCGTTTGCCATGATGGTATTTTGTTATGGTTATTGAGAATTGTAAAGCACAAATAATTTAAAGCGATATTGTAATTCGCCACTTTTAACAAAAGTTAGACTATTTTTTGCAATTATGCTAACCTTCATTTTTTGTCGGACAGCTGAAAAAAAAGTAATAAATGCGGCCTTTGACGGAAATGTACCGGACGTTTTCTTCTGTATCGCCATGAGTTCCAATACCCGGTATAGAGAGAGGAAAGCAATGCCGGCTTTATAATACAAATTGATTAACTTCGATATTTACTCTCATACTTGATGGTGTGTTACCATGCTATCTTGTCAGGATTTCACATTCAACAAAAAAACATCCTCTGAAAAAATGAAAAAGCTCCTCCTGCCTTTTCTTGCAGCAAGTCTTTCCGCAACACCGGTTTTTGCGGCACCCTATGTGAGCTTGTCAACTGGATTGGCATCACTTGCAAACTCAGATTTTACGAATGCTGCAGGCTTCAAATTTAATGAGGCCGCAACATACAAATCGGGAGTTCCGTTCGTAGGTGCTGTCGGTATCAATAACGGGGCATATCGTGTTGAAGTTGCTATCGGATATCAGTCTAATGACTTTGATAAATTCACTGATGGTGAGAAACTAACCCCAATATCCGGATCAAGTCAATCAGCGCTGACATATCTGCTTAATGGTTATTACGATATTGATCTGAAAGGTAGTATCACACCATATCTTACCGCAGGTCTTGGTGGCGCAACTCTTACCGGGAAAACAGCAGGTTATTCAGACGAGTCACACCTTGTCTTTGCTTATCAGCTTGGCGCAGGTGTAGGTATTAAGGCATCTGAAAATATAGTGGTTGATTTGGGATACCGTTATCTAAAACCATCAAGCTTCAAGATTAGCAGTGGTGTCTCATTTACTGAACTGAGCAACAATTTTTTGGTTGGAGTGAGATACAATTTCTAACTTCTTCTTGGGTGTGAAAAATTACAAAGGCCGGGGTCCGCTTTACAGGCCACCGGCTGATTTGGAGCCGGCGTTGCCATCCCCTTGAGTGATCACTTCGCAATTGATGCTCGCTGCTGCTATTTTAGCACAGACACTATTAACAATACCTACTGTCGGAAATTTTAAAATATCCACTAACAGTGCCCTTGTCGGTATCCGTTACAAATTCTGATTGCCATAGAGAAAGTACCGTTTCCCGCAGTAAAAGATACTCCATAGAGGCAGAAGAGTAAGTGATCCATGAGCGCTCTTCAGTCAGTGTAATCCTCATGAAAAGACGCTTCTGCCGCATACCAGTCGTCCCTGTCTTCACCGTGTTTTTCTCCTCTCAGTTTCCAGAGATAGTATGCAGCAAGCCTGATATCGTCCTCACGCTCATCCGTTGATAGGTCATAACTTTCTCTTTCGCGCTCTTCGGGTCGCACTGTTGAATTTTTAGGCATGGATCATCGATTTTTTCAATGAGTTATAAAAAAATGTCAGTAAAACATTTTACAGTAAACGACTGCATATCATCTTGTTTCTCCTTACCTTACAGGAATATCTTTTACCAGTATTTGCTGAGGCTGTATTTTTGGTACCTTGACTTGGAGCACGCCGTTATCGTAGGTCGCCTCAATGTTATCCCCGTCAACATTATCACCTACAGTAAAACTTCTGCAAAGGCATCCCCATGAGCGTTCGGCACGGTGAAACCCTTTTTTCTTGTCATCCTCGCTCTGGGTTCTTTTTGCACTGATAGTGAGTACATCATCTTCCAGCTCCACCTTGATATCCTTTTTATTGAGACCAGGCATATCGGCTTCGATGAAAAATGCCATACCATCCTCAGCGACATCTACTTTGAAGGATGGACACACTAACGAAGAAAAGAATGGCGTAATATTGTCGTTCAAAACATCATCAAAGTGCTTAAAATGATCCCGTTTAAAAAGTGCCAGTGACATGCCTGTTTCTCCTTATGGTTTATATATTATGTATGCGAATTTGGTTTTTTAAATATAAAGACATACCTAATATATATAATATTTATCAAATCGGAGACAATAAAGGAGGTACAGATATGCCAACATTAAAAAAAATCATACTTGCTGTCGAGAATGAAATCGGTGGTCCGCAGTGGTCGAACTGGGATAGTGCACATGATATTATCAATGTTTATGCACCTTATGGAGTAGCTTATGAAGAGAATGCTGTCACTGAACGGTTTGTATTGAGCGTGCTTGAGAGGGCTATTGAATCCAATGGGAAAACCCTGCCGGGTGATTGTGAGCTTTACGAACACATGATTCTGGAAAGTCTGATAACATCTAATGTTGACCGTTACTGGCTTTATCAGCTTAATGAAAAATATCACTGAACCTCTGTAACGGAAAGCGTTGGTGCTGTTGTCTGGCTTGGAGGTCAAATGCAAGACTCATGATTGGTTCCGGTTCCGGAACCTCTGCATGTATGAAGTCCCCATTGATTTCAGTATAAATCGTACATGTAATATATGTGCAATTAATGCATTTATTTACAATAGAGGGAAGAGAATGCTACTGTAAAAGTGATATTTTATATATAATAAGTGTTGTTGGATTTATTGTTCACCTTTTAACATCATAAGCCATGTCAAACGGATCGAATAAAAAAGATCAGAAAGATCAGAAAGAGAAAAAAGGCAAAAAAGGCAGGCAGCCGGAACAGTTAATGTCACCTGAGCAGCGAGAGGAGCAGATCAGGTTGGCAGCCTATTACCGGTGGGAGGCAAAGGGCAGAAACACGGGTGCAGACAGAGATGATTGGTTTGAAGCGCAAGACTCTCTGATTGAGGATTTTAGTGACTGATTATTATGGAGAAACATACCAAATAACTTAAGCCGTGATTAATAAAAATCGACTTGCTCAAACAGCTTGAGAAGTGAGAGCATTCAGAGGAGTCAATTATTATCATTATAACAGGGCACCTTCGTCAGGCCCTGCACCAGTCTCTGCTGGAATTTTTCAACTCACTGATGGGGTATGAAAAACAGCAAGGTGTTCTCCTCAATGCTCTTGTTGACCTTATCCAGGAGGGGCTGTCTGATGTTGCTGCTGATAAATAAGCTCATGCTGTTTCAATAATTCGATCTCTTTTTTGCTCGGTAACCCCTTCGCATCAAAGTCCATTGGATCCAGAGCAATGAACTGTGGAACGCTCGACATCGAAGCTGGTGTTGGAGCTATGACGTATGAGACGCAGACCGTACACCCGCCACCGATACACCGGTCTGATGAGGGTTCCGAGCGATTGGTAGGTCAAGGCGGTTTTCCTATCGGCATGGTTATATTTTTTCCTGCTTGCCCGGACAGCAGGTCAGTTTTCAGCTCAGCTCTTTAATTAACACTGTTGAGCAGATCAATAATCCGCTGAACCAGACCCATATGACTTTGCTCATCATTACCGATACGTTTCAAGATATTTTTGATATCAGGATCATCGATATCAGCTGCAAGACCCATAAAGGTATCCCGTTGCTTAACTTCAAGTTCCATCATAGATTCGAAAAATCCAAGAAGGTCTTCCTTAATAAACATCGGTGTCACTGTTTGAGATTGATTCAATAAGCCTGTTGAGCACAGTTTTATGTCCAAGACACCCCCCTTTAAGTTTGTCGAGGGCAGCAAGTATTTCATCCGCCGTCACCTTGTTCATCGACGAATATGCCATAACGTTTTTAATATGGTTCGAGTAAATGGTGACAAGAGATTCTTCAGCTTTAATGGAATCCCGAAGTTTTTTGATCAACTCACTTTTATCTTTCATCATTTACGCTTTTCTTTGATTAACTGATAGTATTCCGCGAGCCAGGAAACACTGTTGGCATAATAGTCTTCCGGCTCATTATAAAAGCACTCTTCCTCATCAAACATGATCGAAGCTCTCTGCCTCTCAAACATCTCCTGTGCAACTGAAGAACCGGCCGACTCGGCAGCTGAGTATGCGGCAGTGTAAAAAAGCGGGTTTTCATCAGGTATCTTCCCGCTCCGCTTAAACTCATTTTCAAAATAAAGAGAGAATCGCCGGAGCACCGCAAGTGCTCTTGGGTCGCGATTAAACTGATAATCAGCAGCGATTCTTATGGGCACCCTCAAAGCATCCCAACCGTAAACCATCGGTTTACCCGGCAAAGCCATAATCTCACCCTTCAAACCCAAAGCACACCAGTCGGGCACCAGACCGGGATGTAACCCTTCAACGGAGAAATGCTGAAGCCTTCCGACAAGATTATAGCCCGTTTCAGCAAGGTCAAGCCAGCGCTTGTCCTCACTGATCTCATAAAACAGCTTAAACGTTGACGGGGCATAGTACGAAAGGTTTTGGGCCACGGGCCTATCCGGAACATTCCCCGTAATCATATAAGGGAGAAGATAGAGCCGGTCATCAACCACGACCGTCTCATGATCGAGAATACTCTGCATAACACCACGCGCAAGAGTAAGATAATCACTCTTGTGCCACTTTCGATAAGCAAGAATCAGAGCGTACCCATAATCGATATCGGCATCTGATGCCGGCGTTATATCACTGATCTTTCCATGTTCATAATGCCAGGCAAGCAGCCTGTCCCCGGTTGATGCATTGCGCGACAGGTTAGCCTCCGTCCATTCAAGGCAATCATCAAAGGTTTTCTTATCACCCATAACAACCGCTCTTATCATAGCGTAAGACTCACCTTCAGAGACGGTATCGTTATTATTCCGGGGTCTTACTACCCGACCCTTCTTGATAAAAGTCCGTTTATAATGTGCCCATGAACCATGCAAAATCTTCTCTGTATTGAGTGGCGGTGATGAACAGTTTGCCATCATGAGCTCCAGCAAAGAGAGCAGCAGTAAGAAAAGAGCTTTTTTCATTCCTTGTTAAAATAAAACACACCGCTGAATATCACGGTATGAAGTCCCACCCAGAACAGGTTCATTGCTATTGCTAAAGAGGGCACTTCATAAAATCTCAGCATACCCCACGTCAGGGCTGTCAGGTGTAGTGCCCACAAAAAGAGCTGCGGCCAAAGCGTTCTGTAAGGCACGCTTCTTGCGCCATTCTTGGGTGTAATTTGAAACCCTTTTTTAATATTGAAAAGTACCAGAAATGCCGATCTGAGATAGACGGGTATCGTCATCATGCCCAGCATCTGCACCTTGAAAATATGTATAGGCGAATATTTCTTCTTGCCCATGCTCGAATAATAGACTAAAAACGAAAGCAGGAAATAGGGCACAAAAGTAAGAACATAGAGCTCCGGAGCCATAAAAAACGAAGGGATATTAAAAAAAATATACATGATCGGTCCGGCAATCAGAAAGAAATCAGCAACTCCCACAAAATAATAACTTGAGCTGAGAGCATACTCAAACCATTGAAGAGGCTTGAGAGCTCTGAAATCAGTAAAAAACAAAAACAGAAGTTTACGGAACAGCTGAAAACTGCCCATCGCCCAACGGCTCTGCTGCTTGAAGTAAGATCCCAAATCCTCCGGAGCCATCCCAAAGGTATAGGCCTTATTATGGTACAGCGACTTCCAGTGTTTCATGTGCATTTTCAGCGATGTTGCAAAATCCTCAGTAACACTATCTTCATCAAACCCGCTCACATCCTCCAGGGCGCTTCGGCGGATGACAACATTCGTGCCGCAACAGAACATCGACTCATTGCTGGACTTCCCTTCACAGACGTACTCAAAAAAAACCGCCTGCTGAACATTCGAGATAAGTGCAACAGGGCTGACATCAGTATTGGTATAAAACTGCGGAGTCTGTACAAAAGCCAACCGGTCATCGCCTTCGAGCAAAGGGAGGATATGGTTCAAAAACTCAGGCATGGGGTTCTGGTCAGCATCGAAAATCGCAATGTACTTCTCCGTCATGGTCGCCATAAAATCATTGATCAACCCGGCCTTTGCACCCCTGTTATCCTGACGGGTAAAAAGTCCGACATCAAGCGATTCCGCCAGTTCACGGGCCTCTTGCTTAAAGCTTTCAATGTGTGAATCATCAAGCAGATAAACTGCTTTGTTCTCATAAGCCATATTAAGGCATGTCAAAAGGGTGTTTTCAACAACCTCTTTCGGTTCATGCCTTGCAGGGATAAGGATTGCTACAGAAGCATCCTTACCGGGCTTCCGCTCTTGGGGATGCTTGAGCTGAACATGTTCACTCACAATATCCAGAAAAAAGGCAAAGGAGTGAACAAGCAGAAAAGTCTCTGAAAGAAGAAACAGAACGGCGAATATCTCCTCAAAAAGAGTGAACCTGATGTGATAAATAAAATAAGTACGGACAATTATATAAACAACGACCGAAGTCAAGAGCACAACGACCTGAGCAACAAGGAGACTGACTTTATTTTTCTTTTGCATGGAGCAGGCACAGTTAATCGATTCTCAAAAAACCCACTGAAGGACGGCATTAAGGCGTTTATCCTCATAAATTGTTGCCGTTGTATCCCATGTATACTGATACTCCAGCGCAGTAGATAACCGCTGGCTCCAGTCATAATGCATGCCTGCTTGAATCTGGTGTGAAACATTCCCTCCGGGCTCAAGACTTAAGCGGAAAGCAGTGCTCACATAACTATCGTTTCCACCCTGAAAAAGATCTGCGTTACGAAAATGGTGTCGCCACTCCATGCCCGCAGTATGGGTTACAAAAGAAGAGGGTGTCCAGTAATAATCGCGACTTTCGCTGAAAGCGTAACTCTGCAGACGGTAGGAGACATTCAAACGCTCCGGATCATAGAGCAGATGTGCCGTCAAATCAGCTCCCGCCGTCACATGGCCGTTACCATCAGAATAGCGCTCAAAAGCATAATCAGCACCCGCATTCCAGCGACGGTAACCATCATAAACCAAACGACCCTGCCAACGGCTGGTCTGAAGATGGTTAAGGAATGTTTCATAGTTTTGTATAACCTCATCACGATGGAACCCAAGACCAAGATGAACATTTTCAACCGGAGAGCTTGCCGCCTCAACATACCCGTTCTGACTATTCTTCAGTTCGCCGGAATTCTGACGCCACCCGTAGGCTGCACGCAAAAGAATATCCGGTTGGTTACTGTATTCAACACCGGCAATCAAACCACGGCTTCTGGGTGTGAGGGAATTTTCTTTGAAGGTGTAGAACTTACTGTCCAGCTTGACAAACATCGAAAGCCTCTCCTGCAGAGGATGCGAAAAAGTGGCATAAAAGTCGGTATACGACACATCGGTTTGTCGATCGGTACTTTCCGCTCTGAAATACTCAACTCCGCTTTGCAGAATCGTCATCGTAGAGTGTTGCCTTATGCTCTCCCTTGCCGCCAACCCCATACGATGATCCGGAAGAGCTGCAAGAAGTGAATCATAAATTCCGGCGGCATCCCTCCATCTTCCATACTGCATGGCAAACTGGCCCATATCAAAAAGTGCTTCAGGATGATGCGGCTCCAAAGCAAGCCATTCATTATATGCCTTGAGGCTATGGTTATAGGCATTACGGTAATATGCGCGCTTAGCATCAGCTTCCGCTTTAAATGCTCTGTTCTCCGCAAACATCTGAACGCCCTTCTCATATTCTGAAAGAGCCTCGCCGTAATGGGTCATCCACCCAAGCACACGGGCTTTTTCACGATAATAGAGGGGGTTGGAGGGAACGGCAGCTATCAGCTTGTCGTAATACGCAAGTGAAGTATCATAATCCCTTTTCCAGCTTGAAACACGAGCAATAGTTAAAAGAGCCTGCTCGTTATTCGGCACACTGCGAAGTAGCTCCCGGTAAATCGATACTGACCTGTCATAAAATTTCAGCGCAAAAGCACTTTCTGCTCGTGGCGAAAGCAGCTCAATATCACCAGGATACTCTTTCAATAAAACCTCAAGCACTTCGGCAGCCTCAGCGTTTTTACCCCTGTAGGCAAGAGTATGGTAAAAATTAAGTCCCTGCTTTTTCTGCAATTCCCCTGATTTCCAAAGGATACGATATTGTGTCTCTGCATCTCCATACTCTCTGTCAAGATAGAGCAAATCAGCATACTCACCGACAGTCACCCTGTCCGCCTGCCCGCTTTTGATGACCCGACTATAGAGCTCCAAACCTTTTGGAAACTTGTCTGCCCAGACGTAGGCTTTAGCTGCGGAAATAAGTAAATGGGTATCAAGCGGATGGAGCTTGAGAAGCTCCTCGTAAACATCCAAAGCCTTCCCCGGTTCATCCAAAGCCTCATAAACCCAGATTGCTTTTCTCTCAATATCCTCATCGGCCGGAAGCCAAACAAGCAATCTCTCTAACAGCACCTCAGCCTTCCTGAACTCTCCCGCCTTAAGCAACGTATCAGCAGCTCTTCGAATACTCTCTCTATCAACTCCCTTTCCCCGATCTTCCCTCGCTCGAAGCTTTACAAAATCCTGCTCATTACCATTCGGCTCCCCAATCTTCGGCACCGGGTGAGGCTTCTTCTTTTCAGCAATTACTGGGTGCGGACCTCGAACCACTGGACGTTTGATCTCTCGTGTACCTATAAACACGACTGCCGTAACCGCCATAACGGCTATACCGGCCAATGCAATAAACAACAGCCTGATCTTTGATGTAAAAGCCTGCATAAGGGGGTTTGAGACTGTTTCATTATAATCAGTACCAATACGACACACATGGAAAACAACCTACATAATCCCCCCCATATCGCAAATAAATCTTCCTCCGCACACTCATGCTTAAAACTTAGCAGCACCGTATGGCGGCAAGTCAGCATACAACCAGCACTTCCCACGAAGTGATGGATATGTGGATAGCTGTATATTCTGGAAAAAAATATATTAATTTATATGTTTTATATATAAATTATCATGATCACCACTCGGTCAATACGACGATGACGAAAATGCAGACATTTCAGTACTTCCACCCCGTAAGGTGCACCTTGTGGCAATTGTCTCAGGGAACTGCGGGGAGTGCCTGATGGCCTTCATCAACAACACCCGCCAACATCATTCCGAAGAGGAGAATGCTGCTTTTCAAAAATCGGACAAGCTGTGGGAACGATCGATACACTCATTGTTCGACAATTTTCCAGATCCGGTTTTTCTTCTCGACCGCGACTTCATCATCCTTGCAGCAAATCACGCCTTTTGCATTCAGGTTGGCAAAAGCATCGAACAATGTCTCAACACGAACTGCTTTGATATTCTCCCTTTTGGGCTGGCAAAAACGAAAAGGCAGAAACTGGAGGATGTTCTGGCGTCAGGCAAACCGATCTTTTTTGAAGACGAACAGAATGGCCGGATTCTCCGAAGTTCCCTCTACCCCGTAAACGACGGCGCCGGGCAAATCCTTGTTTTTGTTCAGAATGTCACGGAAGCCAAAAGAATCGAACTGAAACTGAAAAGTCAGGATACCTTTAACCAGGCACTCATTAAAAGTATTCCTGGAATTTTTTATATCGTCGATCGCACCGGTCAGATTGTCAGCGGTAACGATTATCTCCGTGAAAAGATTATTGGAGATCCCAAATCTGATTTTGCCGGCATCAATGTGCTTGACCTCCTCCACCCGGACGACAGGGAACAGGGAAGGGAGGTACTTAAGCGCCTCATCGACAAAAACAGTCCCGAAGAGCTATTTGAAGGCAGAGTGCTTTGCCAGGGCGGACCTCTTTTCCGTTGGTATGTAACCACGGCGTGCAATGCAATCATAGACGGGAGCCACTATATTATTGGCATAGGCATAGATATAACCAGTCATAAAGAGAGTGAAAAAGCACTCTGTGACAGTGAGGAACGATTCCGAAAACTCTTTGAAAGCCATGCGGCCCCAAAGATGGTTATTGACTCCGTAACAGGTTCAATTATCGATGCCAACCAGGCGGCAGCAGAGTTTTATGGCTGGAAGGTCGAAGAACTCAAAGAGATGAACATCAATCAAATTATCATACACTCAGACGAAGAGATAAAGCAGCAGCAGATTTCATGCCGTCACCGCACCGCCGACGGCTCCATTCGTGATGTCGAGGTCTACAGCAACAAAATCGAGATCAAAGGCAAGTTCCTCATTTACGCCATCATCATCGACGTCACCGATCGCAAACGCCTCGAAGCACTCACCGACGGTATGATAACCACCGATCGTCATGGCACAATCACCGGCATTTCACCCATGGGAATCCACCTCTTTGGTGTCACAAAACAGTCCGAACTTCTGGCCAGACCTTTTGTCGACCTTGTTCATTCCAGAGATACTCGCAAATGGCAGGCCATCCTTCAGGAGAAGCCTGATAAAACAGCAAGCCGAAGCCTGGAACTGTTATGTAAAAAAGGCAAAGAGGCCACCTTTTTAGCTGAAATCACAGCACTCCCGATTCACGATTTTGCTGGAGCTCTCCAATCACATCAGCTCATCATACGCGACATCACCCAGAAGAAGCTCATCGAAAGCAAGCAGCAGCAAACCAGAAGTCTTATCGAACTTGGCGAAATGGCCTCAGGCGTAGCGCACGAAATCACTCAACCCATCAACACAATAAGCCTGCTCGTTGATAAAATGCTTGAAGATGCCAAAAAAGATAGGCCCAACCTCAAAGACGCCGTAACAAGACAAGCAAAAAAAATAATACAGAACATTGCAAGGATGCAATCTATTGTCGACAATATCCGGCTTTTCGGCAGCAGCAATCAAAAAAACGCAGCAACACTCTTCGACAGCAGAAAACCTGTAAACTCAGCTCTCAACCTCATCTCTCGAGAGTGCGCAAAAAAATCAATACAGCTCAACTTCAAATTCGGCCCGGAAGAACTGCCGGTCAAAGGCAATTTCTACAAACTTGAACAGGTTATTCTCAACCTCATCGGGAACTCTATTGACGCCCTTGAAGAGAAACGGCAGCACAACGCCCTCAGCACTCTTCAACTCCCCACTGCCGACTCTTACATACACATCCATGCAAAACGCCAGAAAGAGAACGTCATCATCAGCGTTGAAGATAACGGCATCGGCATCAGCCAGCAAAACATCGACTACATACTCCAGCCGTTTTTCACAACCAAAGAATCTGGAAAAGGCACCGGACTTGGACTATCGATATCATCCCGCATCATCAAAGAGATGCAGGGTCAATTGAACATTAAAAGCACCCCGATGCAAGGAACCACAGTGCAGCTGACACTTCCCCTCGGGCACCATGACGATCTCCCCGATTAGGGGACGCAATTAGGGGACGACATTCATATCGTGTAGTTCACCACTTTTTTTATACCATCCTCTATCGATTTTCTGTGATCCAGGCAGTGTAATCCACTTCGATACCCTGAAATAACGAACCGGTGTTTTCAGCTTTCCCAGACTGATGCTCATCGTCAGCGTAATGGTATCGTCATCGGGATTATTATCCTCAAAGGTCTCTATAAATGCAGCAGGACGATGCCCGTACTCATCATCAGAAACCGGTACGACAAGTGCATCCCTGATACCATCAATCATCACCAGTGCTTTTTCTATCTCTTCAGGGTGAATGTTTTCACCACCTGAAATAAACATATTATCCTTTCGGCCCAGGACAGTAACCCAGCCTTCTTTGTCTACACTTCCGATATCAGCAGTATGGAACCATCCTTCATTATCGATCTGAGGTCTAATATCTCCCTCAAGCAGGTACCCTTGAAAGAGGCATGGCCCTTTCACAAGAAGTTCGCCATCATCTGCAGCCATGACATCCCTATAGGGCAAAAGCCGTCCGCTGTCTTGCGTCATGCCTGTTATTGGTCCCGGAGAGGTAGCAATCTGGGTACTCATCTCAGTTGAACCGTAGCTCAGGTAAAGAGGTATCTTGTGGCGGATGGCATTGTCAATCAATGATTTCGGAGCTGGACTTCCTCCAAGCAGAACTGCTTTCAGACGGCACAGCTGCTCGGTACTTTTTGCATCTGCCAGCAGCCTGTACAGCTGTGTGGGCACCACCGAAAGATGTGTTACAGGAAACATCCGCATACACTGCGTCATACTCTCATCGGGTCTCCCGACTGCGATGGATCCGCCGGAAACCAATGACCTAAAGAGGAGGGCATAACCTCCAACATGGTAAAGGGGCAGCGAAAGCAGCCAGCAATCTCCGTGGCCGAAAGGGATATTTTCATTGGAGCCGAGTGCGCTGTACCAGTGATTAGCCAAACTGTGCACGGCAGCTTTCGCCACTCCGGTGCTTGCCGAAGTGTGGATAATACTCACAGGCCGTTCCATTGTTTCACAGAACTCAATCTCTTCCAGGACGGGACACGTTAATGCCCGCTCTATAATTGATCGAACAGTTTCCGTTCTGACACCAGAGGGCGATAAATGCTCTCCAGCAGTGGTCAGCACCAGTTGCGGACGAAGTTTATCAAGAGTAGCCTTGAGCAGGTGTTCCGGAAATCGATTGTTGATAGGAGCTGCAACCATTCCAGCTTTCAGCACTCCGGCCAAAAGAACAACAAGTTCCGGCGTGTTTGGCGAAACAGCAGCAATGATATCGCCTGGACGAAATCCTGTATTCTTGAGCAGGTTTGCAATCTTTACCGCCTGAGTATTGTACTCTTCAAAGGAGAAGGTTTTCTCTGGCATTCTCAGGGCAGGAGAGTTCCCGAAAAGCTCTGCAGCTCGGCCAGGTAAGTCCATAGAGTGGTTGGTAAGAGTTCGCAGATTCAAGCAAACGCGCAAGCCCTTGGCTGACCTGCGCGCAGCTGTGAACGGGTATCTTATTTTCCTTGATTAACCTCGCTGAATGTTTTCAGGCCAAGGCCATACAGATGGATAAATCCTGCAGCCGCCTTGTGGTTGAAGGTATCTGCTTCAGTGTAGGTAGCAAGTGCCTCGTTATACAGCGAGTACGGTGAATTTCTTCCAAGTAGCGATACACCGCCTTTATAAAGCTTCAGGCGTACAAGACCGGTAACAGGATTCTGTGTTTCATTCACAAACCCGTCAAGCGCCTTTCTCATTGGAGAAAACCAGGTGCCATTGTAAATAATGTTGGCATAATCCTGACTGATATTCTTCTTGTACTGGAATACCGACTTTTCTAAGGTAAGCCGTTCAAGCTCACGATGAGCAAAATGAAGGATTGTCGCCGCAGGCGCCTCATAGATTTCACGCGATTTGATACCTACGACACGGTTTTCGATCATGTCAAGCCGCCCAATGCCATGAGCAGCACCGATCTCATTAAGGCGGATGATAAGGTCAAGGCCGCTTAATTTCTTGCCATCAAGCGAAACCGGAATACCTTTTTCAAACTCAATATCCACAACAGCCGGACTGTCTGGTGCATTCTCAGGGGAGGTAGTTATCTGATAGGCATCTTCAGGTGGCGCAACCATCGGATCTTCAAGCACGCCGCACTCGATACTGATTCCCCAGATATTTTCATCAATAGAGTAAGGGCTCTTTTTGGTGGCAGAAACCGGAATGTTGTGTTCATTGGCATAGGCAATTTCAGCTTCTCTTGAGGTGAACTCCCATTCGCGCAGGGGAGCAAGCACCTTCAGATGCGGCGCAAGTGAAGCGAACGTCACTTCAAAGCGCACCTGATCATTGCCTTTCCCTGTGCAGCCGTGAGCAAGCATGGTACACCCTTCCGCGATGGCGGTATCAACAATAGCTTTTGCAAGCAAAGGACGACCAAGCGCAGTCGCAAGAGGGTAGACATCCTCATAGAGCGCACCGGCTTTAAGTGCGCGCCAGATATATTCTTCAACAAATTCCTTGCGAAGGTCGACAAACTGGAATTTCGAAGCACCGGTCGACAGCGCCTTCGACTCAAGATTTTCAATTTCCTTCTGCTGGCCGAGATTGCCGGTAACAGCAACAATATCAGCACCATACTTGTCTTTCAGCCACTTGATCATGATGGAGGTGTCAAGTCCGCCGGAATAGGCTATTGCAATTTTTTCCTTACTCATACGTTTACGATTGAATTATCAGTTTTTAGAAAGATTTTTATGAATATATGATACCAAAGCCGGAATATCCGCTACAGAAGTTGGAATGAGCAGCACAGTATCATCTCCAGCGATAGTACCGAGAATAAGCGGACTTCTCAACTGATCAAGATAGGACCCCACACCGTGGGCCCTCCCCGGAAGAGTTTTGATAATCACCGCAGTTTCATTGGCATTGACTGCAAGCACCTCAATACCGACAAGGCCTTTAATAATTCTGCCGGCGTTATCATCAGGAAAAATGAGCCTGTAGTTTCCATTCGTTTTCGAACGGACAAGCCCAAGTTCTGTACAGTCCCGTGAAAGAGTTGCCTGAGCCACTGTCATTCCGCAGTCCCGGAGAAGTTGCAGAAGATCATGCTGATTTCCAACACTGTTCTGCTGCAAGATCTCTCTTATTTTTAACTGTCGGGCATGCTTGTTCATTCTTGCTCCCCGGGTTCAGCCCTTGATTTTTTTGGAGGCATTCATCAGCCGATGGGTCAAATGAAATTTTCTGTACACATCATGGTTCAAAAGCTTCACCATAAGTGCCTTTTGAACATGCAGCCTGTTTTCGGCCTGATCAAGAATAATCGATTGAGGACCATCCATAACCTCTGTGCTTATCTCATGTCCGCGGTGCGCAGGCATGCAATGCATGACAACGGCCGTAGGTTTTGCTTTGGCGAGCAGGCTGCTGTTGATCTGAAAAGGCGAAAATATCCTTCGGCGTTCCTCATTCTCTTTTTCCTGGCCCATACTTGTCCAGACATCGGTATAGAGTACATCAGCGTCGGTAGCTGCTTCAACAGGATCATGCAGAATCTCAATTCGGCTTATTCCTTTCTGTCTGGCTGTATCAAGCAGCTCCTGATTCGGCGGATACCCTTCAGGGCAGGCAAGAACAAAATGAAAGGGGAGTCGCCCTGCCAGCTCAATCCATGAATTGGCGACATTATTGCCGTCACCGACAAAAACAACCTTGATATGGTCATTCCACAGCGACCGTTCGTAAAGGGTAAAGGCATCAGCCAGTATCTGGCATGGATGCGACAGATCGGTAAGAGCATTAACAACAGGAATCGACGCATGCTTTGCAATCCCTTCGATAATGTCATGCTCATGCAGTCTGGTCACAATGGCGTCGTTATAACGCGACAAAAGCTTGGCAACATCCTCCACCGATTCACGCGAACCAAGACCGATTGAATGGCCGTCAAGGCTTATTGAATAACCTCCAAGTTCATGAATGCCGAGCTCAAAAGAAACCCTTGTTCTCAACGACGGCTTGCTGAAAATCATGGCAACCGTTTTATCGCGCAGCGGCTTAAAGTCTGATTTGAAAAGGTGTTCTTTTCTCTTTTTCTTCATAAAAAGGGAATAATCAAACAACTCAATAATTTTACCGCCGTCCAGATGAGAAAATCCGAGAAAATCACGTTTTCCTGACTCTTGCTTTTTAACCGCGTCCATTCCATTACCTGTTTAAGAATTGAATACTTAGTCCTGCTCTGCAAGAAACTGGGTGCCGACCCCTTCGTGAGTGAATATTTCAAGCAGAAGCGAATGTGTTGATTTTCCGTCAATAAGATGAATTTTTCTGACGCCGCCATCAAGCGTATTGAATGCCGAAATCACTTTAGGAATCATGCCTCCGGAAATAATTCCCTGCTCAATAAAATCAGCAGCCTCAGATTTGCAGATCGTTTTCAGAATTCTCTCGCCCACATGAACCCCTTCAACATCACTGACGTAAATAAGTTTTTCAGCTTTCAATGCAATGGCAATACTGCTTGCCGCATCATCAGCATTGATGTTATAGATATTCCCCTTATCGTCAAACCCTATCGGAGCTATGACAGGAATCAGTCCAGCATGGCACAGCAGGTCAATATAGGCGGTATTGATCTGCTCTACATCTCCTACAAGTCCAAGTGTTTCAGCGTTCTGGTGAGGCACGGCCCTGATAGTGTCCGCATCCAGGCCGGTAACACCCACAGCCTTTCCGCCATGTTCGCTGATCAGCTGTACAATATCCTGGTTTACCTTCCCGGCAAGAGTCATCTGGATAACAGAAATCATCTCCCGGTCAGTTACACGCCGGCCTTGAACAAACCGCGAACTCAGACCAAGTTTCTCAGCTGTTTTCGTAATGGCATCGCCTCCGCCGTGTACAAGAACAACATTGATGCCCACCTTGCGCAGCAGCGTCACGTTCTGGGCAAAACTGTTTTTGAGGCAGGCATCCTTCATTGCCGAGCCGCCATATTTAATCACAAAGGTTTTGCCTTCGAACTCACGAATATAGGGTAACGCCTCAATCAGAACCTGACCGATAGCAGCCTGAGGAGCCTTCCTTGCCGATTTAAGTTCACGACACTCTAAATGTTCCATTCAAAAATTGTTCTCTTGATGGTTAAAGAAGTTTCAACTTCTGTAGCTTCCATTGATATCAACATACTCCTTGCTCAAATCACAGGTCCATACCCTTGCATGTCCGCTTCCTTTGCCAAGACGAAGCGTGATTGCATACGAGTTTTTTGCCATGATTTCAGCCGCAGCCTCTTCAGAAAAGTCAGCAACGAAACCCGGTTTAAGCACAATAAGGTCATTGAAATAAAGCTCAAGCTCATCCTGATTGAAACGTGCTCCTGAACGGCCCGCTGCGGCGACAACTCTTCCCCAGTTTGCATCCTCACCGTGAATGGCCGTTTTAACAAGGCTTGACTGTGCGATTGTTCTGGCTGCAAGCTCGGCATCTCGGTCATCCTCTGCTCCTTCAACCCTCACCTCCACAAACTTTGTCGCACCCTCACCGTCAATAACAATCAGCTTTGCAATAAAAATCATCAAAGCCTCGAGAGCCTCGCAAAACAAAAGGAAATCCCTACTGTCAGCAGTGATTTCCGGGCCCGTACCGCTGGCAAGAATGGCCGCCATATCGTTCGTGCTTGTATCGCCATCGACCGTAATGGCATTAAAGCTGTTCCGGTTTGCATTCCCTAAAGCCTCCTGCAGCAGGCCGGGAGCTATGGCGGCATCAGTAGCAAAAAAAGCAAGCATGGTGGCCATGTCCGGGCAAATCATCCCCGATCCTTTCCCGAAACCACTCAGACGCACACACCCTTGAGAAAGCTCGACTTCCAAAGTGAAAAACTTCGGAAAAGTATCCGTGGTCATAATGGCACCGGCAGTTTCAATAACGGACTCTCTCTGCATGCAGGATGGCAGCAAAGCAATTCCACTCAGTACCTTCTCCATCGGCAGAAGTTGACCGATAACACCGGTTGAAGCCACAAGCACCTCTTCAGGCTTGATGGCAAGTTCAAAGGCTGCAGCGTCCGCCATTGCCCGGGCATCGTCCATTCCCTGTGCACCGGTAGCCGCATTGGCATTTCCGCTATTGCATACAATAGCGCGAATCGAAGAAGACGACATCCTCAGATGTTCCCGCGAAAGCATAACCGGAGCAGCACAGCACAGATTAGTGGTAAAGACAGCCGCAGCGCTGCACGGAACATCTGCTGAGAGAAGCATAATGTCATTTCTGTTACTGTATTTAATCCCGGCAGCCGCAGCGCCCGAAGCAAAACCTGTTGGCCAGAATCGATGAGTTCCATCCGATTCCGCAGCCATAGGGGTCACTGATGCCGGCCATGAGGTTGCGGCAGAAAGCTCATGGATCACCTTAAGCCCTTTCTTGAGTTTCTCCAATGCAGTGTAAAACGTTAAATGTTATAAAATAATATCATGACAGGCCAGTTGTTTCATCAATTCCAAGCATGATGTTCATATTCTGTACCCCCTGGCCGGCAGCTCCCTTCAAAAGATTGTCGATTGCCGTCACAATAACCAGCGACCCGCTTGCCGAAGCATGAGCAATATGGATATCGCACATATTTGTTCGATAGACATGCTTGACCTCAGTCATGGTTTCGCGTACCCTCACAAAAGGAGCATTGCAGTAGAACTTCCTGTAAAGCTCCATGATATCGCCTGCCTCAGCAGAATTGTCCAGCTGGACATTAAGAACGCTGTAAATGCCTCTCGTCAGTGCCCCGATCATGGGAGTAAAGGTAAAATCAAACGACGGACTGGTGGCAGAGCAGCCGAGAGCCTGCATAATTTCAGGAGTGTGCTGATGCACCCCAACCTTGTAGGCTCTTATGTTTTCACTCATCTCTGAAAATGAGAGCTCTGTTTTGCTGCTGCGTCCGGCTCCGGAAATGCCTGAAGTTGAAGTGCAATTAACGGCACGAACCTTAACTGAACTGTCACCGCCGAGAAACAGCGGCGCAACACCAAGAATAATGCTGGTCGCAAAACAACCCGGATTGCTGATTGCTGTTGTATTCTGTATCTCATCAAAAAAAAGCTCAGGCATACCGTAGGTCATGACGGCCTCGGGCGATTTAACCTGTTTATAAAATTGCTCGTGTTCGATCACACTTTTCAGCCTGAAATCACCTGACAGGTCAATAACGCTCTTCCCGGCATGTAACAGGTCAGGAACAATCTGAAGAGCCTCGCCATGGGGAAGTGCAAGAAAATATAGGTCACTCTCTGTTTCTCCGTTATACCTCTTGTAAACCTTCTCACAGGCAAGAGCGGGGTAGAGCTCTGCAACGTTTTTTTCTGCCTGTGAAAAGGCATAAAGTTCACGAAGCTCAACCTGAGGATGATGAAGGAGCAGCCTTGTCAGTTCAGCTCCTGAATAGCCCGAAGCACCGATAATCGAAACTGGATATTTTTTCAAACCATCTGATAAAGACATCGTAAGAGGAGTTCTGATAATTGACGAAAGCCTTGCGGCTGCAAAAAAATATGTGATGAATAAATATCCAGCAAAGTGAAAATATTAACCTTTTTTGTCAGATTTTCAAGGCAGGCGGCAATTTTTTTTCCGATGATGACAAACTCGTTGTTTTTTATGGCAACATCTTTTTTCTCGCTATCTTAGCGTTGAGCCTCGGCAAAGCGCATCATAACAAATTCATCACTATGGATTGCAATGCATAACCAGGTATATCAGAGCACACTTGGCAAAGCCATCAACACTCTCTTGCTGTTTCTTACCTTGATATGGTTGATGAGCTGTTCGGAGCAAAAATCTGGCGAAACAGCAAAAAGCGGCAAGATGACGCTTGCTGTCGACCGCCATCTTGGCGAAACCGCCACCCTTCAGTTAGAAAGCTTTTCCCGATATTATCCCGATGCCCGAATCACACTCATGCCTTCACCTTCCGGCACTACCCTTAAACATCTCCTGAATCAGAATGCCCGAGCGGCATTGATCACCGGCGAGCCGGAAACCGCAGAAGATTCGCTCTTTGCAGCCCTGCATCCTCCTCTTCGGCGCGAACCGGTTGCCCGTGATGCCATTGTCTGCATTGTTAATCGCTTTAATCCCGTCACCAAACTCTCGCTCAACGAGCTGAAAACACTTTTTTCAGGCAAAGAGATTGTCGGTGCGACTCCTCTCCTGGTAGCCGATGATTACCGCCTTCAGTCCGTTTTTGCTGCAAGCATAGGGATAAGCAAAAAAGACATTCACGCCCGCGGCTCTATCAATGAAACTGAGCTTGTTAAAAGGATTGCCACCGATACAAAGGCGATTGGCCTGCTCTTCCGCTCATCGCTTAATGGCGCGCTTGACGAAGGGACAATAGACAAGCAGATTAGAATCATTCCTCTGTCAAAAAATTCCGACGCTTCCCGTTCTTTCCTGCCCACACAGCAAAATATATTCGAAGGGCGCTATCCTCTTGTGACAACCGTTTACTATCTCTATTATTCCGGTGATGCTCTTGCAGCAGGATTTGGTTCATGGCTCACCAGTTCAGGCCAGAAAGCCTTTGAAAAAAGCTCTCTGGCCCCGTACAGGTCTTTTGAGAGGACTATTATTTTGAAATAAATCTCCATAGGTAAAGCAGGATGAAACCTGAGTTCTACATTGCACGACGCTTTGCATTCAAACAACGATCGGCATCAAAACCGACCTTTATCGTCATGGTGGCGGTTATTGGTATAGCCGTAGGAACTGCCGCCCTTATTCTGACACTCTCCATCGTCAAAGGCTTCGCCGGCAGTGTCGAAAACAAGCTGATCAGCTTCAGTGCTCATATGCAGATCCGTCACCCTGAAGAGCAGCTTTTTCAGGAGCGCCGCTCTGAACTGGCCAAGGTTACCGATAATGCCAACGTCTCCAGCGTAACGCCGTTTCTCGAAAAAAGCTTTGTTCTTCGCAGCCGCACAGCAACAAACGGCGAAGCCTATCGCAGCAAGCCGGTTATTGTCAAAGGAATCAATGAACAGCAGCAGCAGGTTTTTCTGAAAAAATTCCTCAAGGCCGGGAACCTCGGGCCATTTGGAGAGGCTCAGAAAAACGAAGGAATAGCCCTCTACGCCGGCCAGACCCTTGCCGAAAACCTCGGTCTCACCGTAGGTAAAAAGGTCATGCTTGTCGGCCTTGGAACAAACGCTTCAGGAGCAAAACTGATTGCCGGCAATAAAAGCATTGTAGACCTCTTCTCATCCCTTGATCTTGAGGTGGGAGTCATACGCGGTATTTACGACACAGGCCTGCAGGAAGGATTTGATGATTATGTTGTGATCTCTGACTTGAAACAGCTTCAACAGCGCTTTAACCCCATGATGATAAGCGGTTATGATGCCAACGTCCACAAACTGCCGCTGCTCCCGCAAACACTAAAAGAGGTGACAGCGTCTCTCGGATCTCCGTTTTATGGCTTTACGGTTTTTGAACGGTACGCCAATCTCTTTGAATGGCTCAAACTTCAAAAAAACATAACCCCGCTGCTCATAGTAACCATCACCATCGTAGCCGTTTTTAACATTATCTCCACGCTTCTGGTGCTCATCATCGAAAAAACACGCGAAATAGGCATGCTCAGCGCTCTCGGCCTTGAACCCGGCAAAATCAGTACTGTTTTTATGGCCCAGGCCCTTCTTATTTCACTCTCCGGCATTGCAGCAGGCAATATCCTTGCACTCTCACTCACTCTCTTCGAATTGCGCTTTCACCTCATCACCCTCCCCGAAAAAAGCTACTTCATCAAATACGTACCATTGCTTATCGATCCCCTCGATTATGCACTGGTATCCATCGCCGTCATAGCCCTCACCCTTCTCTTCGCCTTCATCCCTGCCCGCATAGCAGCCTCCCTGAAACCCGGAACCGCCCTCACCACCTGAATTAGGGGACGACATTCATAACGTACAGTTTAGCCCCATTCCCCCTCAAATATCAATCTTATTATCCCGCTCGAACGCACCCAGTTGTTCCCTGAGGTTTGTTCTGAATGCCAGACTGGTTATAAGGTTAAGCAGCTTATAAGGATTGCGCCTTACCCTGTTGACAATATTTTTCCACGAATAGACCTTGTAATAGCTTGTCATAAATTTATGCTGAAACTCCTTCGGGTCGTATCTCTGCGAACGGACAACAATATTCGTCGCGTTATACATCTCCCAGTCTTCGCTGGTAATCCATCCCTTATTCCTGTATTCCCGGTACATGGATGTTCCTGGATACGGTGTAATTATCTGAAAAATCGGCATGAAAATACCGTTATTGCCGACAAACTTCACCAGGTTATCCATATCTTCAAAACTGTCAAGCTCCGGATTGACCAGAAAATTACCCTGAACATTCAGTCCCGCCTGACGACACTCATTAATCAGTCGCGAAAATTTATCTGCTGAATTGACACTCCCCTTATTGTAGGCTTCAAGGGTGCTTTGATTGATCGATTCAAACCCGACAAGCACCATTATACAGCCAGCCTCTACAAGCTTTTTTACTGTCTCCTTGTCTTCAAGAAGGGGAAGGCTGAAAAAAACGCTGAAATTGATATTGCACTCTTTAATCAGCTCCAGAGCCTCCCATAACTTCTTTTTGCTGACACCAAGGTTTTCGTCAGTCAGCATGAACCATGGTTTCGATGACTTTCCCTTTGGCTTGAAAAAAACCTGTTTTGCGATTTCAATTTGTTTTTTGAGCTCTTCAGGTTTTTGCGTCCTATAGAGTTTTCCTGTAAAATTCGGGGTAACGCAGAAAGAGCATTCAAAAGGACAGCCGCGGGTTATATAAAGAGGGATAGACTTTGTTCCGTCAACTTTTTCCCGTTTTGAAGCTTTGGCAATACTTTCATAATCAATGGGTATGATCTCCTTGACCGGAGGAAAGTCTTTGGAGTCGTAGAGAGGTTTTAATCGGTTTAGAGCAACATCTTCAAGAACGGTCAGCCAAAGGTTCTCTGCTTCGCCGCAAACAATGCAGTCTGCATGCGCTTTTGCCTCTTCACTGTTAAACGAAACATGCAATCCGCCGAGAATGACTTTTGTCCCTTTATTCCTGAATCCATCCGCAATTTCATACCCTCTTGTTGCATCAATCGTTCGCGACGTTATGCCGACTACATCGTAGTTCCCGTCATAATTGATCGGGTCGCCAAAATGTTCATCAGCAATTTCAATATGGTGTTGTTCCGGAGTCAGGCTCACCAGAACACCTATAGCCATATTAAATAACGGTTTCTGGTTTGTTTTCGAATCTTTTTTCCCTTTGGGGGCGATAAGCAGAATGTTGAGGGATTTCATACAAGGAAATTCCTGATGGTCCATGCTTGAGTTCGTTGTTTACATCGGTTGAGATCACTAAACACAGTCACTGTTAAAATCGTTCAGTTCATCACCTTGTCATAATCCTTGTGTTTGTGGTTCTGATCATGCCTGTTAAGATCAAAAGGAATATGAAGCCATTTGTTCTTGAAAAAAGCCTCTCCCGGCTCAAGGCCCGTAAGGCTTATCGGAAGCGTTATGATTTTACGCTGATTGCCGATATGAATAAAGAGCTCATCACCGGTCACCCAGACGTCGATATCGACCGGATTTGCAAACATCAGCTTCAACTGGACCTCATAGACATTGCCGTTACGCACAAACTTGATCGGCGGATCATCATACATCATCTCGGACGGATCAGTATCGCCATACATATCCTTAGCGAACAGCTCAAGCGACTGAAGTCCGACAATTTCTTTTTCGTACATCCTGAGCTTTTTTACCGGCAGGGGAGAGAACCCCTCCTCAATTTCACCAAGGTACTTCTGCTGAATACTCTTCCACTGTTCAAGATACCCGCTGTTCTCTTTCGTATCCAGCAATCTGTTAACAAGCACCATATCGACCTTAAACCCGTAAAGATTCAGATAGGTCAATGCCCGCATGGTCTCCTTGATCGACATTTTTTCCGCATTCATGACCAGACGCACCGTCGATTTTTCATTATCCGTAAGGATTTCCCGGATATCGACCAGCTCATCAAAAACCTGATCCACTGAGTCAACGGCATCTGCCGGTGGTATATAAAACGCGATTTTATCGCCCATCTTCGAAAGAGGCTTGCTCAGCGGCTTGATAAGATATTTATTGACATTTTTCACGGCTTTCATGCCCCATGCAAGGGTATCGGGCAGGGAGAGAAGTCTCAAGGTTTCGCCGGTAGGAGCAGTATCAAGCACAAGCACATCATAGAGTCCCGATGCTTTATAGCGCTTGATCCGTAACAGGGAAAACAGCTCCTCCATTCCGGGCAAAATAGTCATTTCATCGACCATGACCCCTGAAACGCCCTGACCCATAAAGATTTTTGTATAAAACTTCTGAACGGACTGCCAGTTCTCCTTAAGGTCTACGTATGGGTTAACCTCAATGGCATGAAGGTTTTCCTTGATCTTTGTCGGCTCTGCACCAAGGGTCAGGTTAAAGGAATCCGAAAGACTGTGAGCCGGATCGGTCGAGAGCACAAGGGTACGATAGCCAAGCTGCGACAAACGGACAGCCGTAGCCGCAGAAACGCTTGTCTTGCCTACACCGCCTTTACCGGTGAATGTTAGAATGCGCATAAAAAAGGCCGTGGATAAGTTCGCATTAACGAAAAAAATTCAAAAGAATATGACGGTACTTTGAGTTCGATAACAGGCACTGAAGAATAAAAAGAGTACAGTTAAATTCGCCGATTTTACTCAAAAGTTCAATGTTAATAATTGAGAGAGAAAAAACCAACTCGTTTTTACCTCTCAAAGCTTGCAACTGCCTTTTTCCGGGAACGTCGGGTTCCGGCTCGGCATTATGTGTTTACGGAAAAAATTGCTGACAGGTTAAGAAGAAATTCTTATAAATTTCTTAGCTTCATCCCATTAACACCTTTGCCCGACATTACAACAACAAAATATGCCAGATTTACTAAAATACACGACCGTGTTTGCCCCGGTAGTTTTTTTCTTTGGAGGTGTTTTTATTGTCATTGCCCTGAACAAATTTATCGGGAAAAAGTCCACCAATAAGTAAATAAGGATGAAATCCCTTCAGCGGCCCCATCCCGGCAGAAACCACTCCTTCAGCACTGTGGCTGAAGTGTAAAGCATGAGATCGGCAAAACCCATTGCCATCGCAAGCTCTGTAAGTGTAAGCAGTGAAAGTTCAGTATTGCTGCAAAGCATCACAGGGCGCCATTCAGGCTTGAACTTGTTTTTAAAGCGGTACAAACCGTCGAAGTTATAGGCATGCCTCCACAGTGAAGCCATTGAAACCATGAGGCGCTCCAGTGGTGTCAGCTCTTCCTTTGGACTTTGCAGCCAGTTTGAAAAAGGAACCTCCCCAAGACTCCACTCTTTTATTCCCTCAGCCCGAAGTATTGTATACATGCCTGCAATAAGTCCTTCCATGATATCGGCAGAAGCGACATGGCTTTTCAGCATCACCTCTGTATGTACTTCCATTTCTCCTCTTGCAGACAGGGTCATTGCTGCAAGCCATTTGCCTGATGACGCACAAAAAACAAAGCACCGGCATGAAGCCGAAGGCCCGGCCCTGAAAACATGTTGCAACTGCGGTTTGCCGGCATGGCGCGTTTCCTGTCGAAAAGCCTCAAATAACAGCCGGTTCGCTTCATGCATGTCAACCTCAATAACAGAACCCCGTTTCAGTGCCCTGCTGGCAGGTCCGGCAACAGATGGATGTTCAAGATGCGCTCCCTGAAGATCAAGTACGGCTTCAGCTCCGGTTTTTACCGACATGCAATTGCATGCAGCTAAATATTCTGCCATTGGAACACTGCAGCCACGAATAATAAACCCTTCCGGATACAACTGTTTCATCTCATTGTACATTACCGGCAGGGAGTAATCATAAGGAATATCAGCAAAGGTGATCCAGTGAATTCGTGATAATTGGATCGTGATAACGCGGTAATCATGGTGTGTTACATAAGCCATGGTTCAGCTCAACGGCAACAAAGTTTGCATGCATAATTATTTATTAAAGTAATTGTTTAAAATGTTATAACTTGCAAAATATATAATAATTCAGACCTGTCTCTTTTCTTAAATCATCTGATCAAACAATCAAAACAAAAAACCATCATGACAAACCTGACAAACAACGAGTTCACTGTAGCTCTCAACAACTATTTCCAGACCATTGGAACACTTTGCCAGCAGATTGTTGAGCTCGCAGGCGCAGTTATTAAAACAGCCGGATCAGTAATCGAACCGATCATTAAAACAGCTGGATCAGTAATTGAGCCTATCACCAAAACAGCAACCGGTCTTGTCGGTAACGCATCAACCACAGTTACCCAGGTATACCAGGGTTCAACTGCATCGGTTACTCCTAAAAAGTAAGCCTCTCACCCTGTTGCAAAAAAAGCACCTTATGCTTCCGCCATAAGGTGCTTTTTTCATTTCTGCAACTCCTCCCTTCTTGTCATCCTCGGGCTGGGTTATGACATTATTTTGTAATCTGAAAAAATTCCAGAGAGAAATACTGACTGCTGGGGTATACTCCCAGTTCCGATTCACAGTAAATAAAAAAGCTATGGCGCATGGCTGAGCCCAAAGTGTCTTGGAGCTTGGCAAAAATCTTTTATTGGCGCAATCTAGGGGACGACATTCATAACGTACAGTTCTCCATGTCAATCTAGGGGACGACATTCATAACGTACAGTTCTCCACAAAAACCCTTACATACGGGCAGGCGATCGGGCCTGCTCTCTTCATTCCTCACCATTCCATTGTTCCCTTGCTCACCACCCACTGCCCACTCCTTACTGATGCCCGGAGTGTAACAGGGTTTGGATTAGGCCGAGCAACTCACTCTTGTTGATTGGCTTGGTGATGAAGCCGTCGCATCCGGCCTTTTCAGCTTTTTCCCGCTCTTCAAGTGAGGAATATGCCGTCTGTCCGATAACCGGTAGTTCAGGTCGGAGCTGTTTAATCCGGCATGTTGCATCATAACCGTTCATCACCGGCATATTGATGTCCATAAGGACCAGATTGATTTCCGGATGATTTGCCACCAGCTCTACGGCAGCCAGGCCGTTATCGGCCGATATGACGGTTATGTTTTCCTTGTTCAGAATCGCTTTCATAAGAAGATCGCTCACCATGTCATCTTCAGCCAGCAGAATTGTTATCCCTTCAGCAGCTGTGGCCGGCTCCTGTGTAATCGGAGAGAGTACTGTGTCTGGATGATTATAGGGCAGCGTGAAAAAGAACCTGCTTCCCTTGCCCTCTTCCGATTCGACACCGATAGTGCCGCCAAGCAGTGAAGTCAACGATTTCGCAATGTTCAGTCCCAGCCCTGCCCCCTCGCTGTTCCGTATTGAGGGATTATCAACCTGATGGAATCGATCGAAAATCTTCTCTTGCATAGCTTCAGGAATCCCGCATCCTGAATCAACGCAATAAAACTCAAGCATGCTCTCCTTTCTGGTATAACCGATATGAATGCTTCCCGAAGTCGTAAACTTCAGAGCATTATAAATGAGGTTTGTCAATATCTGGCTTACTCTTAAACCATCGCTCTCAATGACGCTTTCATGGTCATCAAGTCCTGTCGTGCAGTAAAAATGCAATCCCTTTTTGATGGTTTGGACTTCGAAAAAGGCATGAAGATCCCGAATGAGCTTGTTGATCGGCGTCTCTTCTATCAGCAGCTTTATCCCCCCGGCCTCAAGAAGTGAAATATCGATGAGATCGTTGACGAGATGCAGCAGACGCTCGCTTCCTTGATGGATAAGGGAGATATATTGCAACTGTTGATCTTTGGTTACATCACGCTCTTTCAGCAAATCCGACAAGCCCATTATTCCATGTATCGGAGATCGTAATTCGTGGCTCACATTGCTGAGAAACGCCGATTTTATTCGCTCACCCTCCTCTGCAGCCTGTTTGCGATCGGTAATGTCATGAATAATTGAATAATAGCGGTCTTTTCCTTCGATTTCGATTACGTTGCTGAACACCTCCACATCACGAATAGAGTCATCGGCCCTGCGGTGCCGAAATGAAAACTGTTTTTTGCCTGTCGATCTTGCTTTTTCCATTTCACCGATAACCTCTTCAGCGGAGAGTGTATTGATCTCCTGTATAAGCATTGTGCGAAGTTCTGCAACTGACCATCCGTAGAAGTCCGCGGCTGCATTATTGGCATCAATGATTTTGCCCGTATAAGGGTCTATAAGTAATTTTATGGCAGAATGATCTTCAAACATTGACCTGAACTGTTTTTCACTTCTCTTCAGTGCCTCTTCCTGTTGCTTTCGTTCGGTGATATCGTGAACAATATCGTAGATAAGCTCTTTGCCATGTATCTCTATTTTCTTGGCAAAAATTTCAACATCACGGACAGAACCATCGGCTCTGCGGTGAGGAAATGAAAAGTGCCTTTGGTTAAGCGACTCCCATTTATTCAGTTCGCGGGTGATTTCTTCCGGGGTAAGGGTATTGATCTGGTTAATGTTCATTTGCTTCAGCACCACAATCGGCCATCCGTAAAAGTCAGCTGCAGCCTGGTTGGCATCAATAATAATGCCTGTTGCAGGATCAACGAGAATCATGACGGCCGAATTCCCTGCAAACAGCATCCTGAAACGCTCTTCACTCTCTTTCAGCGCGTCTTCTACCTTTTTGCGTTCGGATATGTCGTTAATGATGGAATAAAAAAGTTCTTTACCCTGAATAACAATAAGATTACTTGCTACCTCTACTTCGCGAATGGAACTGTCTGCTCTCTGGTGACGAAAGATAAAGCGGTTTTGAGGCATTGTCCTGAATTTATCCAGATTACCCTTCCGGATTTCAGGTGAGTCAAGATTGATCTGATCAATGCACATGCGCTTAAGCTCTTCAATAGACCAGCCATAAAATTCTGCTGCAGACTGATTGGCATCAGTAATTTTTAAGGTTTCTGGCTCTATGACCAGCATGATTGCAGAATGTCCTTCAAATAGCATCCTGAAACGCTCTTCACTTTGCTTCAGTTCATTTTCTGCTCGCTGCTTTGCCTTCCGGCTACGCAGCATGGTTATTCCATATCCCAGATTATCAGTGAGCGAAACAAGAAATTCGGTCTCCATTGCATTAAAGGCATCTGGATTTTGCGAATAGATAGTCAAAACACCAAAGGTACCTTTTTCAGTTTTTAGCGGCAAAGCAAGAAGTGATGCAAAACCATGACGTTTCGCATCATCACGCCATCGTTCAAAATGGTGGTCGCTAAGTATATGATTAACAGCACACGGCAGACCCGTGCGTATTGATATTCCTACGGGTCCTCTCCCTTGCGGAACATCAGCCCAGGAGAGTGTATGATGCTGATTATAATCACCGACAAACCCTGCCTCTGCCACAACAGAGACACTTTTTGTCTCATCATTTTCAGCATAACCAACCCATGACATCTGGTAGCCGCCAACTTCAACCATGATGTTGCAAATCTTTTGCAGCAATTCAGTTTCATCAGAGGTATGAATCACTGCCTGATTGCATTTATTGGTCGCTAAAAGCGCACGTGACAGTCGTTCCAGTTCGATCTGATAAACAGAGCAGTCATGGTGCATCAAGTGCATTTCTTCAGGAGAAGAAGAAAAATTTGCGGTATCCGTTTGTGATTGTTTCTGGAGCTCTTCGGGTGATGAGTGTAACGCTGAAGTGTTTGTCGTTTTTTTGCTGTGCGGTGTTTGGGCCATGTGGGGGCACTCTCACAGTTTATGGTGTTTATTTTTTTTTCGCAATATATTCAGAACTCTGGTAAACTGCAAAAAACGTATTCTGCCCCCCCTGCTGATTGTGCATCACCGCACCAACCGGCCAATGACCTTAAGTGCAGCAAAAAATTGCCAATACCAACAGGAAAATCCAACAAAGAAAGTATCGTGTTGTAATTATCATATATATTTCGTGTATATTACGACAGTAAGAATGCCAGTTTGCCATATACTGTCATTTACTATGCCCTTGCTGATCTTGAGGGGACTGTAAAATTGAACGTGAAAGAGGGCCATTAACCGTTCTGTCCATCTATGATACCGTTCTTTAAACGCAACCTTTCCGGAATTTCTTTTGCTCTCGCCATCATCATCATTCTGGCGGCAAACAGTGCTATTTACTTCCGTTTTCGTTCGCTCATCGAGAGCGACCGGAAGGTCAACCGTACGATCGAAACACAGGGCACGCTTAACCTTATCCTTATACTCCTGAACGAACTTGAAACAGGCCCTCGCCTTTACCTTATTACCGGCGAAGAGCACTATCTCGACCCCTATTTAAGCGCTGCAGCTCCTGACGGCCTGAAGCGCCATCTCCGGAAACTGCATCAATTGTGCGATGAAGACTCCGTCCAGCAACGAAACATGGCAACGCTTGACTCCCTGGTGACCAAAAAAATTCTCTTTCTGCAGACACTGGTTTCCTTGCAAAAGCAGCGAGGTTTTGACGCCGCCAAAGCGTGGGCAGCAACCGATGTCGGCAACAGAACGATGTCAGAGATTCGCCCTTTGATTGAAACAATGAAACAGAGGGAAGGAGTGCTTCTTCAGCAGCAGTCCTCCTCGGCTGTAGCAGACTTGCAGAACATGGTTACTGCAATATTGAGTGGCGGTACCTTGAGTTTATTGCTTTTCTTGCTCTCATTTAGCATCGCCAACCGTGAAGTCGGTGCACGAAAACAGGAATCGGAGAAACTCCGTCAACTCAACAACGAACTGGATCAGCGAGTTGCAAGTCGCACTGCATCGTTGCTTGACTACACCGAAAAACTGCGAGTGAGCGAAGAGCATTTCCGGCTGATGGTGGATGGAGTGAAAGACTATGCCATTTTTATGCTTGATCCACAGGGAGTGGTAATCAGCTGGAACAAAGGGGCTGAAAAACTGAAAGGCTACAAAGCAGAAGAAATTATCGGGCAGCACATGTCGATTTTCTATGCTGATGAAGATAAAAAATCCGGCAAGCCTGCTCGTTTGTTTCAGCGTGCTGTTTCAGAGGGCAGGGTTAAAGATACCGGCTGGCGGGTGCGCAAAGATGGATCGCGCTTTATTGCCAATGTTATCATCACGGCGATCTATGATGGAAATCATCAGCTCATCGGATTTACCAAAGTGACGCGCGATATCACCCGTCGCACCGAAAACGAATTGAAGATCAGTCGTTTAAGCTCTATGTATTCAACGCTCGCTCAGGTCAATGAGGTCATTGTGCATGTTAAGGAGCAGGACGAACTCTTAAAGACTATCTGCCATGTGGTAGTGGAATACGGCAAGTTCGAACTGGCATGGATTGGACTCTATGACCACGAAACCGGTCTTGTTACGCCGGCATGTGCTGATAGTAAAGAACAAGGCTCCGTTACGCCTTCAGCGATAAACATCAAAGAGGCAGCCGGCAATAAGGGCATCATAGCATCTGCAGTGGAATCAGGAAACGTTACGTGCTGCAAAAACATTCAGACAGACCCCGCCATGCAGGAGTGTTGCAGAGAGGTATGCTCATTAGGGTTTCATTCCGCCGCCGCCGTTCCTGTCCGGCAGAACGGAGTTATCGTTGCCGTCATCAATCTCTATTCCACACATGTGGAGTATTTTGACCCGGATGAGCTTCATCTGCTTGAGGAGATCGGACGGGATATCTCATTTGCTCTCGATACCATGGATATGGAAAAGAGACAGAAAGAGGGTAAAGTGGCTCTGCAAAAAAGTGAGCGGCAGTTCAGGGAGATGTTTGAAGGCAATATCGCCGTTATTCTCATCTTCGACCCTGTTACGTTGAGCATCATTGATGCAAACCGCTCCGCAGCTGATTTTTACGGGTGGACGCGTGAAGAGCTTCGCCACATGAGATTGCCAGATATCAATACTCTCCCACCTGAAGATATGAAGGATAAAGTGCAAAGAGCCGTATCGGGCGAGCAGAGACACTTTATTTCCTGCCATCGCAGGGCGGATGGATTAACCCGTTATGTGGAGGTATTTGCTACGAGGATAGGGGTAGGCGATACACCCCTTATCTATGCGATCATTAATGATATCACCGATCGCCAGCAGTTCGAGCAAGCTAACGCATTCCATCTCTCAATCCTTGAAATGGTATCGTTGAAAACGGTAAAAGAGCTGATGCAGATGACCATTGATGAAGCTGAAAGGCTGACTGGGAGCTCGATCGGGTTTATGCACTATGTCAACGAGAACGACATGACCCTCTCTCTGCAGGGCTTTTCGACCAACACCTTAAAAAACATGTGCAAGGTGGCAATACCTGACGATCATTATCCCATAAATACAGCAGGGATATGGGCCGATGCCGTGCGCAGGCGAAGAGCCGTGATCCATAATGATTATGCCTCAATCAAGGATCGCAAGGGTATGCCGGAAGGGCATGCGGAAATCTGGCGTGAAGCGGTAGTTCCGGTCTTTCGCAACGATAAGGTTGTTGCACTCATTGGTGTCGGCAACAAGCTAATCGACTATAATGAGAATGATACCAAAATAGTTAGTATGCTCGGCAATGTGGCGTGGGATGTCATCGCTAAAAAGATTACCGATGATGAGCATAAATTACTTGAATTACAGCATTATATCATTGAAAATCTTGCCATGCACGACTCTCTGACGGGCCTGCCGAACCGCCGTCTGCTTTCAGATCGCTTATCCCTTGCCATTGCCCAATGCCGTCGCAACACCACCAGAGCGGCACTGTTTATTCTTGATCTCGACAGATTCAAAACCGTTAACGACACACTGGGACACCAGATAGGAGACCTGTTCCTTAAAGAGGTAGCATCCCGCATGCTTGGGGTCCTGCGAAGAAGCGGAGACACCATTGCCCGCATTGGAGGTGATGAGTATGTGGTGCTGCTGCCGCAAATAGCTGCACTGCCCGATGCAGTATGCATTGCCGAAAAGATCAGAAACGTAATGCTTCAGCCTTTCGACATTGAAGGACATGGCATCAACAGCACCTGCAGCATCGGAATCGCCCTTTTCCCCGATCACGGAGAAGACGAACGAACCTTGATGAAGCATGCCGATGAAGCAATGTACCAGGCAAAAAGGGAAGGACGAAACCGTATAACGGTCTTCAGTGCAGCAGCAGATTAGATACCACTATCGTTACAATCAATCCATACTGCCGCCGCCAGGATGCAGGCTAATCGTTCTGTCCAGTATTGGTTGTTCCGGCCTCTAAGAAAATAAGGGGTTGCGGGCGAAACTATGGGCGGATATGATTCCCTGTGTCAGGAACGTGTAAAACATATTTCATGCTATCATTAAGCGTTCGCCAAGCCACACTTTTATCACTGACTGACGTGATACGCCAAGCCGCTTTGCTTCTTTTTTCAAGTGACTCGATCATCCACACCGGAAAATCAACATTTACACGTTTATGCTGCTGTTTGACCCGGTGAGCACTGTTGAGGTCAAGGTGGCTCGTGATATCTTCAACAGCATTTACCCGTAATGGCTCCAATCACAATGCATCGATTTTCACCTATTGTTTTCGCAGGTATCTCAACGAGATATTCATCTTCCCACAGCGCCTGAGCTTCGAAAAAATCAATTCCTTGTTTTTCCTTGTTCAGTCTACTTTTTTTAGGGTCGAACTCAAATATTAGGGTATAAAAGAAACATCATGATTATATCAAAAGTATACATAACGCGAAGGAAATAATAAAGATTACGCCACTGATACATGAATGCATGAGTAGTTTGCATCGCACAGAACCCCCTTGACAATAAATTGTAACATCAACGCAACTTGATAGTTGGCTATTCTGCAATTAATCACTAAATATCAGAAGATCTATTGATCACTTCCTGTCAATAAAAAAAAGAGGAGACTGCATCAAAAGGTAAACCAGCACTGTTTACCCGTTATACCATAGGCACTATTCCGTTCAGTGAAGCCGAAAATGATCTCTTTTCTTTTGCCTTGCCGTATACCATGTTTTTTGAAAAACACAATTGGCAGAATCTGCTCGAACGAAACAAACAACACTGGCCGCCCCATGATTGAACTATTACGCAAACGCCGCAGCATAAGAAAATTCACCGACGAAAAAATATCCCCTGAATCCATTCAAACCCTCATCGAAGCAGCGCTCCGTTCACCATCAGGAAAAGGTATTCATCCATGGGAATTTATTCTCGTTGATGATGATGACCTGCTTGCCGGGCTTTCTGAATCAAAACAGTATGGCTCAGCATTCCTGAAAAGCGCACCCTTCGCAATTATTGTGTGTGGCGATAGCACTAAAACGGATATCTGGATTGAGGATTGCTCCATCGCGGCAATTATTATCCAGCTGACAGCAGCGTCATTAGGATTGGGCAGTTGCTGGATCCAGATCCGCAACCGCCCATACAATGATGAAAAGACAGCCGAAGCCCGTATTCAGGAACTGCTTGGTCTGCCGGAACATATAAAGGTTGCCTCAATAATGGCTATCGGACATCCGGCTGAAGAAAAACCATCAATACCGGCCGAAAGACTCTCGAATGATAGAATAAAGCACAACAGGTGGGCATAAGCCATGCTTTTATCATGATACCGCTCAAGGGTTCCATAGTGTCGGACCGCTTCTCTCCAAACGCGTTTTCTGTCGGAAAAGGGCATCAGCATTGAAATTGGGTATCAACAATTGTTATTAAAAAAATTGAACCATGTCAAAACTCGTAGTAGTCGCAAAAGTTGTTGCAAAAAAAGAGTTCCAGTCGAGCCTTAAGAGCTCGCTTCTCAACCTTATAGTGCCTACCAGGCAGGAAAATGGTTGCATCGATTATATTCTCCACCAGGATACCGAAGACTCTTCAGTTTTTGTCTTTTACGAAACATGGGAAAATCCCGCCAGCCTCGACAACCACCTGCAAACCGACCATTACAAAGCCCACGCAAAGGCTGTTCATGGCATGATAGCCGATAAGGAGGTCTTTAAAATGACCCGAATTGAACCATAAATCTCAATAATGACCGGTAGCAGGAAATCAATGGTATCGACGATGATATGAAAACAGGGTTATGGATCGCGAGACGTTTTAGCTTTGCCCGAAAACGCTTCAGGGTTATTAATGTCATCTCGGCAATAAGTCTGGCCGGAATCGTTCTTGGCGTCAGCACACTCCTTGTGGTCATGAGTGTATTGAACGGATTTCAAAAACTTGCGCGCGATCTCTTTATCACCATCGACAGTCCGGCTCAGATTGTTCCCGTAAATGGCAGAACAATAGCTGTATCCGACACTCTTCTCCAGGCTATAAGAGCACTTGAAGGTGTCGGAGGCGCTGAACCCTTTGCCGAAGGTGAGGCTATTATGGGAAGCGGGGAAAAAAGCGAACTGGTCGTTGTTAAAGGACTCAGCGACCGGGCTCACCGCCGCCTGATGCAAAAGACTCATGCAAAACACCCCTATTTCGCTCCCGAAACCATTGCAGCAGGCGAGCTGTTAGCGTACAGGACAAACCTCTATGTATCAAAACAGGTTAAAATTTTCAGCCCGGAACTGATCTCCTTAGGTCTTGAATCCCTGTCGCAGCCCTACCTGATACCGATGCTCGGCATCCCTGAAACCACGGTCTCGTCTCTGTTTTCCCTCCAGAAAATATTTGACGATCGTTATGTGCTGACCTCAGACCGGTTTGCCCAGAAAATTCTGCTGCTTGGAAGGGGAGAGTATTCAGGCATTGACATCAGCCAGAAGGACGGCTGTTCCCGTAACGCCTTCACAGCGAGTCTGAGGCAGTGGCTGGCCAAAAGTCCCATGAAAGCCACCTGGAAAATCCGGACACTCGAAGAAAAATACAGCAACATATTCACGGTGATGCAGCTCGAAAAATGGGTTAGCTTCAGCGTCCTGATGCTTATTATTCTCGTAGCGGCACTCAGCCTCACAGGAGCACTGGCTATGACCGCCATCGACAAACAGCGCGAGCTTTTCTATCTCAGGTGCCTGGGCCTTGAAAAGCCACAGTTCATGTCAATATTTATCATTCAGGGTGGCATGACTGGACTCGCCGGCACCACTGCAGGCATAGTCATTGCATGGAGTGTCTGCAAACTTCAAGACCTCTACGGCATAGTACAGCTGCCCTCCAAAAGTGCGTTTATCATTCCAGCCTATCCAGTCAGCATGCACCTCAATGATTTTATCATCGTAGGCTTAACCGGCGTCATGCTCTGCCTCGCAGTAAGCCTCTATCCGGCACGAAAGGCCGCCATGATTGCCACGAGCCACTCACTCGACCAAAAAACAAACTGAAACAGCCAGAGCCCCCAGGTCATCAGTTGAAAAAAATATTTGACGGCGACAAGATTTATTTTACATTTATACCACATCGGCACTGCTGTTGCCGAGTAATAGCATCACTTTTCCCCAAAGTTGTTGCCAGCAAAAGTATCTGCTCCACCCCCTCTGTAGTTCATTAGTTCCGTGTATCGTTTCACACGCTTTTCCGAACTGTTCCAGACTTTTTTCTGACAATTGAAACTTTCAAACACTATTGAAACTGCAACCTATGCGAATCCTGTCTATCGACGGCGGTGGTATCCGTGGTATTATTCCCGGAGAAGTCCTCATTGCGCTTGAACAAAAGCTTCAGCAAATCTCCGGCAGGCCAGACATGCGCATTGCGGATGTCTTTGATCTGATTGCCGGAACCAGTACAGGCGGAATCCTGACCTGCCTCTACCTTTGCCCCGATAAAAAGACGGACAGGCCAAAATTTTCCGCACCGCAGGCAGTCGACCTCTATCTTCAAAACGGCGATAACATTTTCGATGTTTCTGTTTTTAAAAGCATTCAATCTCTTGGCGGCTTAAACGATGAGAAATACTCGGCAGATGCGCTTGAAAAAATCCTGAACAGCTACTTCGCAGATCTGAAGTTGAGCGATTTGCTTAAACCCTGTCTGATCACAGCATACGATATTACACGCCGGCAAGCCCGGTTTTTCAACAGTGCTGATGTCGCAAAAAAAGGTATTGGATGGGATTTCTATCTGCGCGACGTTGCCCGTGCAACCTCCGCGGCACCAACCTATTTTGAACCCGCCAATATTTCTTCTCTCGATCGACAGGTCTATCCGCTCATTGATGGAGGCGTTTTTGCCAACAACCCTGCTATTTGTGCTTGTGTTGAGGCTTTTAATGCAAACCCTCAATTAAAAGTATCCGATTTGAAAGTTCTCTCACTTGGAACAGGAGAAGTTGACAAGCCATATCACTACTCCGAAGCTGTAAACTGGGGAAAGCTTGGCTGGGTTGCTCCTGTCTTAGACATCATGATGTCCGGCGTTTCAGAAACTGTTGATTATCAAATGCGACAACTATTCACAAGTGCAGGATCTCCCGATCAATATCAGCGCTTGCAGCTCGATCTGAAGCAGTACACCGATGTAGACAGCTCGATGGACAATGCATCAGAAAAAAATATGCGCGCACTCGAAAATGCAGGAAAAGATTTAGCAAAAAAATCCGACAGCCAATTAACCGCTTTCGCAAATATGCTATTAGCCGGATAACCCCGAAATACCTCATGGAACGTCTTCTCCTGCCAGGGTATTGTGCATGCGCATAACCGCGCGCATGCACTGCCCGACCGAAAAATGTTACCGCCTTCTCTTATGAAATTTCAGTAAGTATTGCTCCCCGGCAGTTCGGTCTTCCTCGCTCGTCAACGATACGCTTCCTTCATGAGTTGAAAAATTTGAAAGTGCCGTTATTTTTGCCTAAAATTTCTCAAAGAACGACAAATTTTCTTTCAGAGACGATCTTTGTTGGTGAGGCTGCTTATTCGTAATATTGCAATACTCAATTAATCGATTCCTCCTTAGGTATTTTTACGTTCACTCAGTTTAATGCTTCCTTTTTTTATGGCGTACTTCAAGCATATTTGTTTTGTCGAGGCTCCGCAAGCTGTTCTCACCCCTTTTCCCAGATATGTTACCGACTGTATCGGTATCCTTTACCTTGCAGCCGCAGTACAGGATATCGCTGAAAGCCTTGTTATTCCGGATAACTATTACAATGATCGTCTATTCGAAAGCTTTCGCATGCTTCTGAAAAAACGAAAGTGTGATCTTGTTGCGATTTCTGCCATGACCGGAGGATTCAACAATGCAAAAAAACTTGCTGAAATTGCAAAAAGTCACGGTTCATTTGTTGTACTTGGTGGATTTCATCCCACTGCTCTTCCCGAAGAAGTGCTGCAGCTTGATGGTGTCGATCTTGTTGTGCTCGGCGAAGGGGAAGCGACGTTTCGCGAACTTGTACAGAAGGGGCCGTCTCGTGAAGTCCGGGGAATTGCGTGGAAAGAAAACGGCTCAATTGTTTATACCGAAGCGAGGCCTCTAATAGAAGATATCGATTCCATCGCCTTCCCTTTAAGAAGCCTGAGGCCCTTGCGATACGGGGAAAAAGGGAGTGATTACTCCATTGATACTATTTACACCTCACGCGGTTGTCCCTGGTCCTGTTCGTTTTGCGCAAACAGCCGCATGCATCAGCACTGGCGAAGCAGAAGCCCTGAAAACGTGCTGGAGGAAATAGCACTGCTTCACAATCCGAAAAAGAAAAAACTGCTCAAGATTTGGGATGCCAATTTTCTGACCAATATCAAACGGGTTGAAACTATTTGTGATCTGATGATCGAACGGGGATACACGAATTTCAAGATTATGATGGAAACAAGGGTTAAGGATGTCGTCAGGGCAGAGCGAATTCTTGGAACACTCAGAAAAATCGGACTGAAAACAGTAGGTCTTGGCATTGAAAGCCCGAATCCCCGGACACTTGAACTCATGAACAAAGGCAATGCCATGGGCGATGTTTCCCGAGCAATTACCCTGATGGGTCAGCATGCCATTGATACCGAAGGATATTTTATCATTGGGCATCATTCGGAAACTATGAAAGAGACAATGGCCTATCCCGAATTTGCAAAAGCATTAGGCCTGCCCCTGGCTCTTTTCATGGTCATAACACCATATCCGGGCACAAAAATTTTCGATGAGTACCGCCACGATGGAAACATCACCTCTTTTGACTGGGATCTGTACAACAATTTTTCTCCAGTCATTAAAACCGGGAATATGGACCCTGCAGCGCTCGTCAAAATGATGGCATACTGCACAGTAGCTTTCTGCAGCTTCCACTCAATGCTGAAAAAAGAAAATGAAAGGGGAGTCCTTACCTCTTTTCTTTACGAGCTTTTTCAGGTCATATTTCTCCTGCGGGTTAATCTGAGTCTTGGTGAAACGGAGATCAGGGAAGCTGTTTTTGATGCTTATCTCGCTTACCTTGGCACAAATCCTGTAATAGAGTGCAAAATTGCCGACTCAGCATTAAAACTACAACGGGCGATTGTCGTTCGTCTTCAGCATTCACCCTCACGGGCGATAGATTGTATAATCGAACAGACGGATGATAAACGAAAACTCACCATGGTCACTCGGTTTGATGCAAAACCATCACCCGGTCCGGTCATACGCCTCGACGAATTGATTCCTTCTGTCTGTTCGGTGTCGATGGATACCCTGATGCATGTACTTTGTCGGGTGGAGCTATTCAGTAACAATCCCGCCAGGCTGGCCGATCAGCTCTTTCCTCTTCTTGGCGACAGGGAAGTGCGCAGTATGGGTCGAAAGCTCGCTGCACTCTATATGCATTGTCTCCATGGAAAAGGTCAAAATATCACCCTATAATCCTTCCTCCCCCTCAGCACTATCTTTCCCGGCACTTTTCCCGATACCTCGATTCCCCAGGCTTCCGCGCATCAACCCCCTCCTGCCAACTGTCCACTACCCCCTGCCCACTCTCTTCCTGAAAACCACCATCTCCGACTGTAAAAATCCTTTCGACCGGTAGAATTGTTGTGCCCCTTCATTATCCCTGTCGGTCAGGAGCGTTATGCGTCCAAGTCCCTCTCTGCGGGCAAATTCCACGGCATGATTAATCAGAAGGGAACCAAGCCCTTTTCCCCGCCACTCCGGATCCACAACCATATCCTCAAGCAAGGCAACTTTTTCGCCAAGAAAAGTGCTCACCGTAAAGAGCAGCATAATCATTCCCTCAACGACCCCGTCAACGTCACAAACAAATATCCGGCCAAGCTCAGGATTTTCGATAATCAAGCTAAGTGCTCTCACCTGTGCCTCAATATCAGGTGTAAACTCATGCTCCTGGCTGAAAAGGATTTCAAGAAGCCCGGCACATCTCAACACATCCCGGCTTACAGCCTCTCTTATTTCAGGCATTGCTTTTTGTTTAATCAGTTTTCAATACAGCTCTGCAATCCGCCAATTTCATGATAATCTCTCACCATTTCAAAACTTTTCAACATTAAATTAATCCGGACGTTGCTGTCGGGATTGGCAGAACGCCTTTTTGCTTGTACTTCAAGCCATATTGCCCTATACTTGAAGGTGTTATTAACTAATAATTCCTCTCTCTCTCATGGACGCATTCTGGCTTTCGCTTGTCATGATATTTATTGCCGAACTTGGCGACAAAACCCAGCTTGTAGCCCTGACGCTTGCAACCTGCTACAACTCCTGGGTTGTCCTGTGGGGTATTTTCTGGGCCACCCTTGCCATTCATGTCTTTTCGGCCGGCATCGGCTGGTTTATCGGCGACAGGTTGCCTACTGAATGGATCAAATTTCTAGCGGGTATTGCCTTCATAGTATTCGGTTTCTGGACACTCCGGGGAGATCAGCTTGATGAAGATGAGCAGAGCTGTAAAACCGGTATCCATCCTTTCTGGCTTGTCTTTTCAACCTTCTTTATGGCCGAGCTTGGCGACAAAACAATGCTCTCCACCATTACCCTCGCTTCAACCCATCCCTTCCTCCCTGTCTGGATCGGCTCCACTGTCGGCATGGTCATTTCAGATGGCCTGGCTATCATAGCCGGCAAAATGCTCGGAGCCAGACTCCCCGAAAAAGCAATAAAAATAGGAGCATCCACCATATTTTTCCTCTTCGGCCTCTTCAGCATGTACGAAGGAGGCTCAAAATTTTCCCTCTACCTATGGCTGATTGCCGCCATCATCATAGCCCTGATGGCCTACATCTTCCTCCGAAAAACCCCCGGGAACGCCACACTGTGAACCCTCCGTGCCCGCCACCCCCGGGAGCGCCGAGCCCCAGCTCGGCAAAGTTAACCTCCAGACAAAAGGAAAATCCCCAACTCATCCCCCCCTGGCCGCTGATTGCCCTGCGTACCTCGTTCAGTACGGTCTTGAAAAAGGAAAGGCTGGTTTCAGCTGGTAGCGTAGATATCGGTAATCTCCTTGTAAAAACGGCGCTCGGAGGTGCTGATATCCTGAATCCGTGGTCAAGGTCTTTTAGTCCCCTTAAAAGAAGTTGTTCTTAAAAATGACCGTGCTATATTTCAAAAAAAACGTGGTTTATCAAAAAACTATGAATCGATAAAGGTAATTGTTGCCAGATTGCAACACACAGCCCTGTCGAACTCGGTTAATCCATTCATTATTACTCCCGTCCGGATTTTTATATGACACCACTCCTTGAAATCAGGAATCTCTCCTTTGCCTATGAGGGATCACCGGCCCTTGTTTTTGACCACCTCAATCTTGCAGTGCAGGAGGGTGATTTCATTCTGGTGAAAGGCCCTTCAGGATCAGGGAAATCCACCATGCTGCGTCTCATCTGTCGCCTCAGTAAGCCCCAGGGAGGCTCCATTCTTTTTCAGGGCAATGACATTACCTCCATCGCTCCGGCAAAGCTGCGCAGCTTAGTCAGCTATGTTGCCCAGATCCCCCAGATGATTGATGCTACGGTTGCCGAAAACCTTCTCCTGCCGTTTTCCTTTGCAATCAACGCAGCAAAACCAAAGCCCGGCGACGAAGAGCTCAAAGAGATGCTGTGCAGATTTTACCTTACGGATATCACTCTCCGTCAATCAGCCATGAAACTTTCAATAGGTCAGAAACAGCGCCTGGCCATTATGAGAGCCCTCTTGCAGGAGCCGCTTCTGCTGCTGCTTGATGAACCAACGTCAGCCCTTGATCCTGAGAGTGCATCAATGGTTTTTTCCATTATGGAGCGTCTGAACACTGAAGACCGCAAAACCCTGATAACAGTGACTCATATTGACTACAAACCCGAAACAGTGAGTCCGCTGACCTATAATCTTGCTCATCGATCCCTCCATCTTGCATCATGAATCAGATTCTTACCATCTCAACCGCTCAACTGCTGCTTGCCCTCGTATTTATACTGATCGCTCAGGCAAGCTCATTCATCTATCATCTCGGTCTTAACCGCGACATCACCATCGGAACCCTGCGCACCTTTTCGCAGCTCTTTCTGATGGGATATGTCCTTACCTACATTTTGAAAACCACCAACCCTCTTCTGGTCCTGAGTGTATTCATGGTTATGGTCGTCTCTGCCATGTTCATTATCAAAGGACGGGTCAAGGAAAAGCAGATCCCCTATGTCATCCCGACATTTCTGACAATGCTTGTAAGTTATATGGCAACGGCGATTTTTGTTTCCGGACTGGTTGTCGGCATTACGCCATGGTGGGAACCGCGCTATTTCATCCCTGCCGGAGGCATGGTGATCGGGAATTCAATGTCAGCCCTTGCCATCTCTCTCGAACGGCTTTTCAGGGATATGCGGCAGCAGAAAGAGCTGGTGGAAATGAAACTCTCCCTTGGAGCCAACTACCGTGAAGCCAGCCTTGACATATTCAGAAACGCTGTCACAGCCGGCATGATTCCCTCAATCAATGCCATGATGGGTGTTGGTCTTGTCTTTATTCCAGGCATGATGTCAGGCCAGATTCTTGCCGGAACTGACCCGCTCATTGCCATTCGCTATCAGATCGTTGTCATGCTGATGCTGGTAGGTTCAACGGCTGTCAGTTCCGTCATTGTCATGCTCATGGTACGGCGCCGCTGTTTCGGCAGCGGGGAAGAGGTACTACTGAGCCCCCGCTGATCTGGATAGATGTCTCGTAACCGTAAACACAGCAATACCCCCGATCATCATAATGAAACAAAGCACCTGTCCCATCGAAAAATTCAGGAACACAAAGCCCAGTTGGGCATCAGGTTCCCGGAAATACTCGATAAAAAAGCGGACAAGCCCATAGCCGAAAAGATAGAGGGCCGAAAGAAATCCCGTAAAAGGAGATTTCCTGCGGACAAGCCAGAGAAGAGTAAAAAGCACGATCCCTTCAAAAAATGCTTCATAGAGCTGCGAGGGATGACGAAGCTGATGAGTCGGAGCAAGAGGGAAATACATGCCGATCGCCGAATCGGTCACCCTTCCATAGAGCTCGCCATTGATGAAATTGCCAAGGCGGCCAAACGTATACCCAAGAGGTACTGCTGGAATGAAAAGGTCAAATGTTTCAAAAAAGCCGGCTTTTTTTGAGCGGGTATACATAAAAACCGCAAGAATAACCCCGATAACCGCTCCATGATAAGACATGCCGGTTATTCCGGCAAAACGGCATCCTCCGGGAGCAGAAACCCAGGGGAGAAGCGTGCCGAGAGGATCAGCAATAAAATCACTCAGTCCATAAAAAAGGATATAACCGATACGGCCGCCGCCGACAACGCCGACCATAACCCATGTGAGTGCATCTCCGATAAAGGATTGCTCAAAAGGAAGCTTCTCTGAATCAAGGCGATACCGCGAAAGGAAATAGACAATAGCGAACGCTACAATGTACATCATTCCATACCAGCGAACAGCAAAACTACCGGCCGAAAAGATTACAGGATTCATATATGAGGGTAGATTCTGCCACCAAAGTATAAAATCAGTCATAAAAGTAGCTTTTTTGATGATTTGAGGGTATAAAAATGTATCGATACTTGTATCAAATTAAAATATAGTTAACTTAAAATCTTGCGCATTTCCGTGCAACGTTTTTCTTCCCATTAACATACAAATACCTAATAGTATGGCTAAAATACTTGAAGGGCCGGCCATGAAACTATTCAACAAATGGGGCATTCCCGTGCCAAATTATGTTGTTATCATGGATCCCAACCGCCTTGAGCAGCTTGGAGAAGCTAATAAATGGTTAAGAGAATCAAAACTCGTTGTTAAAGCTCATGAAGCAATCGGGGGTCGATTCAAGTTGGGACTGGTTAAACTTGGACTGAACCTTGAACAGGCTCTTGAAGCGGCAAAAGAGATGATTGGACGCGAAATCGGTACATCGGTTGTCCGTCAGGTTATTGTTGCTGAAATGCTTGATCATGACGAAGAGTATTACGTTTCCATGGCAGGTAATCGCGATGGTGCAGAACTTCTTTTATCCAACAAGGGTGGAGTGGATATCGAAGAAAACTGGGATACTGTAAAACGTCTCTTCATCCCTCTGGATGAAACTCCAAGTATCGAACGCATCACTGAAGCCGCACTGGAAGCCGGGTTCGTCGGTGAAATCGCCGAACGTGTCGCAAAAATCACATCACGCCTTATTCTCTGTTTCGACAACGAAGATGCACAGTCGATAGAGATCAATCCGCTTGTCATACGCAAGAGTGACATGCGCTTTGCCGCTCTTGATGCTGTTATGAACGTCGATTGGGATGCCAGGTTCCGTCATGCCGACTGGGATTTCAAACCTGTTTCCGAAATCGGACGACCTTTCACCGAAGCCGAACAGCAGATTATGGACATCGATGCCCGCATCAAGGGATCGGTCAAACTGGTTGAAGTTCCAGGCGGCAACATTGCTCTCCTAACGGCCGGCGGTGGCGCTTCCGTGTTTTATTCTGATGCCGTGGTAGCAAGAGGCGGCTCAATTGCCAACTATGCTGAATATTCCGGTGATCCTCCGGACTGGGCAGTAGAAGCGCTTACGGAAACCATCTGCAGGCTTCCTGACATCAAGCATATTATTGTCGGTGGAGCTATAGCCAATTTCACAGACGTTAAAGCGACATTCAACGGCATTATCAATGGATTCCGGGAGAGTAAATCAAAAGGGTACCTTGAAAATGTGAAAATCTGGGTAAGACGAGGCGGGCCGAATGAAAATCAAGGCCTTGCTTCAATGAAAAAGCTGCAGGAAGAAGGATTTGACATTCATGTCTACGACCGCAGCATGCCTATGACCGATATTGTCGACCTTGCCCTGAATTCCTAAGGCCGAACACTATTGCACGAACCCTAAAGAGAAACTACTAACTTATAAACCGGAAAGAATCGTGAGTATTTTAGCAAATAGAGATACACGAGCGGTCATCATTGGTGGTGTTGCCGGATTGAATGCGGCAAGGCGGATGGCCCAGTTCGACTTTCTGATCAACCGCCCCCTGACGGTAGAGGCATTTGTTTATCCACCGGAAGAGGGTCAGCAGAAAGAGATTTACAGAGGCGGTGAGCTCAACAACGTTACCGTTTACGCCACGCTCCAGAAAGCACTTGATGAAAATCCTCTCATCAACACTGCGCTTATATACATTGGTGCATCAAGAGCCTACCAGTCAGCAAAGGAAGCACTTGACGCCAGGGGAATCAAGCTTGTCACCATGATCACCGAAGGTGTTCCTGAAAAAGATGCCAAACGCATACGCAAGTATGCGCTCGAAAAAGGCAAAATCTTTAACGGCCCATCCTCAATCGGCATCATGTCGGCAGGGGAGTGCCGTCTCGGCGTTATTGGCGGCGAGTATAAAAACCTCAAACTATGTAATCTCTACCGCCCAGGCTCATTCGGCGTCATTACAAAATCAGGCGGACTCTCCAATGAAGCCATGTGGCTCTGCGCGCAGAATGGAAACGGCATTACCTCTGCAGTAGCTATCGGCGGAGATTCCTATCCCGGTACCGACTTTGTCACCTACCTCCAGATGTTCGAAAACGATCCCGAAACCAAAGCCGTTGTTATTGTCGGCGAAGTAGGCGGCACGCTTGAAGAAGAAGCCGCAGAATGGTTAGGAGCCGAAAAACGGCGGATCAGGGTGATTGCAGCCATTGGAGGAACCTGTCAGGACGTTCTGCCCCAGGGCATGAAATTCGGTCACGCCGGCGCCAAGGAAGGCAAAAAAGGTCTTGGCTCCGCACGATCCAAAATAAACGCTCTTCGTGAAGCAGGAGCCGTTGTCCCTGATACGTTCGGCGGTCTGAGCAAAGCCATCAAGCAGGTCTACCTTGAACTCCAGGCATCCGGCATTATCAAGCCCGAACCGGAACTTGACGAAAAGCTGCTGCCTGAACTTCCTCCAAGTGTTCAGGAAATCATGAAGCAGGGTGAAGTTATTGTTGAGCCCCTGATTCGTACCACCATATCCGACGATCGTGGCGAAGAGCCCCGTTACGTTGGCTACGCCGCATCAGAACTCTGCGAGAAAGGCTACGGTATCGAGGATGTCATCGCACTCCTGTGGAACAAGAAACTTCCTTCCAGAGAAGAGTCCGAAATCATCAAGCGCATTATCATGATATCTGCCGATCACGGCCCTGCAGTATCCGGCGCATTCGGCTCCATAATTGCTGCCTGTGCAGGCATCGATCTTCCTCAGGCTGTTTCAGCCGGTATGACCATGATCGGCCCGAGATTCGGCGGTGCAGTTACCAACGCCGGCAAATACTTCAAGTACGGTGTCAAGGAATATCCAAACGACATACCGGGATTCCTGGCATGGATGAAGCAGAACGTCGGCCCTGTTCCAGGTATCGGACATCGCGTCAAGAGTCTGAAAAATCCTGATAAACGGGTAAAATATCTGGTTAGTTATATAAAAGACCAGACCACGCTTCACACCCCGTGTCTTGACTACGCGCTGCAGGTTGAACAGATCACCACCTCCAAAAAGGATAATCTTATTCTTAACGTTGATGGAACGATCGGCTGTATTCTTGTAGACCTTGACTTCCCGGAGTACTCACTGAACGGCTTCTTTGTTCTGGCACGTACGATTGGAATGATTGGTCACTGGATCGATCAGAACAATCAGAACTCACGTCTCATCAGGCTTTACGACTACCTGATCAACTACGCCGTCAAGGAAGAACGTGAAGTACCCGAAAAAAAGTAAGCACTCCCGTCCGTTATAACCGGGAACCGGTGCATTGCAAAAAGGCAGGAAGAGACAATTCCTGCCTTTTTTTTTATCGGTATTGAAAAAAAAACGTGTTGCCGCGGTACAGTGAGAAAACATGTAACCTATTATTTATTAAATAAATAAGGGAGTCATAGTTAAAACATAGCCAGCCCTTTATAATAAATTATCAGCGTTATGCATTTTGTTTTTGATAAGTATCAAAAATTACGGTAAACTTGAGGCTGAAATCAGCCAATGGTTGGCTGATGGTTACTCAAGTGATTTGTGCCTTGATTACTTGACTCGATCTCTTTTTATCAATGCACACGTATACTGATATCACACAATGAATATTTACATCGGCAATCTGGCTTACACTATTACTGAAGATGATCTTCGCGATTCATTTTCCGAATTCGGAGAAGTAGCAAACGCAAGCATTATCAACGATAAGTTTTCTGGCCGTTCCAAAGGCTTTGGATTTGTTGAAATGCCTAAGGACAGCGAAGCCCGTGAAGCAATTGAAACACTGAATGGCAAAGAGCTTAATGGCCGTACTGTTACAGTCAATGAAGCAAAGCCACGCGAAGAAAGAGCACCAAGAAGAGATCGTTACTAAGATTTTCTCCTTTTTTTCAAAAGCCAGACAGAATGGAAGTTTTGTCTGGCTTTTTTTTGTTTGCCGGCAACTATCGATTAATCAGCTTCATCATACTTTCAGGGTAACGTTCTCCTGCTGCGGCCCCCCTCGGTAATGCTTCACTGATTTCAGCCATTTCAGACTCGCTCATCACAAAAGATCCAGCTGCAATATTTTCCTCAAGATACTCCCTGTGCTTTGTGCCCGGAATTGGCACAATATCAACACCCTGTGCAAGAACCCAGGCAAGGGCCAACTGTCCGGCAGTAACTCCTTTTCGTCTGGCAATCTCTTTGAGGCGCTCTACCAGATCTAGATTTCTTGTAAAATTTTCACCCTGAAAACGCGGTGAGTTACGGCGATAATCATCAATCCCGAAATCATCAGGACTTTTTAACTGCCCGGTAAGAAAACCTCTTCCCAATGGGCTGTAAGACACAAACCCGATACCCAGCTCCCGGAGAGCCGGAAGAACTTCATCTTCAGGATCACGGGACCACAGAGAGTACTCGCTCTGCACAGCACTTACCGGATGCACGGCATGAGCGCGTCTGATAGTATCAGCACTGGCCTCAGACAGCCCTATATACCGTATTTTGCCAGCCGTGACCAATTCAGCCATAGCTCCGACAGTTTCTTCAATAGGCACATCAGCATCCACCCTGTGCTGGTAGTAGAGATCAATGTGGTTGATTCCCAGCCGCTTCAGCGAGCTGTCGCAAGCTGAACGGACATATTCCGGCCTTCCGCTGATGCCGGTAATTGGTGCCCATCCGCCATCGGCTGACGGACTGTTGCGAATGATGCCGAATTTCGTAGCAACAACAACCTGGTTGCGACGTCCCTTGATAGCTTTACCGATAAGCTCTTCATTGGTAAACGGTCCATACATGTCTGAAGTATCCAGAAAGTTTACTCCTGACTCAATCGCACAATGTATAGTAGCAAGAGATTCCGCCTCGTTACGCTTGCCGTAAAAATCCGACATGCCCATGCAGCCTAAACCTTGAGCCGATACACACAATCCTTGTGTTCCCAATTTCCGTTGTTCCATAATAACAGCCCTCATTATTTTTTTTCATTGCTGATCGGTGAAATGCCAATAACAGCTCCGATGTTCAAGAAAAGCCCTTCATTAAAGAGTTGCTTTTCTTATGTTAGTGCTAAAGAACTCTCAGCTCATGTTCAGCTGAATGATAAAGGTTATAGACCATTTTGAAACTATTATAACTGCTGTATTTTATAGTTCAAAACAGAGGCCGGATGGCACAACCATTCAGATGCGGTTAACTATAGGATGATAATAAAGCAGTTATATTGAACTAACTCACTATAAATAGATAAGATAAATGCAAAAAAAGATACTGTTTCTAAAAAAATATTTAAAAAACCCGATAACTATGGGTTCCGTAATACCTTCTTCCAGGTTTTTAGGGAACGCCATGTATAAATCAGTGAAAGAGTTGGAACAAACGCCAGTTATTGAAATCGGTGCAGGAACCGGCGCAATAACACAGCATATTTCAAGCCTAAACCCGGTGTTGGTTGAAATTGACAAGGAGTTCTGTGCCTTGCTGAAAAAAAATTATCCCCACCTGGACATTGTCAATTCGTGTGCACTGGAGCAGTTAAGAAAAATTGACAAGCGCGTTGGATTGGTGATCTCTATCCCACTCATTAACAACCCCTTCAAAACATCATTTATTCCACTTTTAAACGATCTCTACGGCAGGGGATTGTTAACATGGTGCGTCATATTTACCTATGGCCTTAACGACCCCCTCGAGCAAGTCAATTTCGAGAATAAAAAAAGGAAACGCTTTGTTCTGCAGAATATTCCACCTGCCCACGTCTGGGTCTACTCATAAGCAAAACGTCGTGAAGTAACTTTAGTTACTTCACAACCACCCATTTCAATATCAATCAGGGTTGTCGTTCTCCCTCGATACTTTCTTTCCTCAGCAAATCTCTTTTTCTTTGTTTTAGAACTTGTATCTATTGTATATTTGAAACACATGACGGTATTGTTGACTAATTAACGAGAGGGGAGTTGTTATGTTTGGATTGGGTGGACAGGAACTGCTGCTTATACTGTTTGTTGTCTTGTTGTTTTTTGGCCCTCAAAAACTGCCGGAACTCATGCGAGGCCTCGGTAAAGGCATGAAGGAGTTTAAAAAAGCGCAGGCTGACCTCGAAGACGAATTCCACAAAGCCGTAGAGGCCCCGGAGCCTAAAAATAAACCGGCAGAGACAACTGCTTCCAAAAATGAAGCTGAAGCTTCATCAGGTAATAAATCATGACACTGTATGGTAACTGGTACCGTTAACAAATGTAAGGAGAGATATTTATGAAGGCTTCATTAGCGAAACTTATTGCGTTTTTTCTTTTCTTCAGCACCCTTTCAGGCTGTGGATACAATAGCATCCAGCAGAATGAAGAAGCGGTCAACCACTCATGGGGCGATCTGGAGTCTCAACTGCAACGTCGGGCTGATCTTGTTCCTAATCTTGTCGCAACAGTCAAGGGAGCGGCAAACTTTGAAAAAGAGACATTGACCGCCGTTGTGGACGCACGCTCAAAAGCCACAGCCATTCAGCTTACCCCCGCAATGCTTAGCGATCCCGCTGCTATGGCAAAATTCCGCGAAGCCCAGGGCAATCTCTCCTCAACGCTTTCACGCCTGCTTGTAACGGTTGAACGTTATCCTGAACTCAAGGCCAACCAGAACTTCAGGGACCTCCAGAATCAGCTTGAAGGAACCGAGAATCGCATAAGCGTTGCACGACAGCGTTATAATGCAGCGGTAGAAACCTTCAATTTCTCAATCAGGCAGTTCCCGAACTCTATGACAAACAGCCTTCTGCTCAAGCTGAAAGCCAAAGAGTACTTTAAGGCTGATGCAGCAGCCAAAACAGTACCGGGAGTAAAATTCTGATTACAGATATCAAAATGCCAACGACCAAAAGAGGATCGTGGATAATTTCTACGATCCTCATCGTTGCCTTCCTGCAGCTGATCTCCTTCAGCAGCCTCTTCGCAGTCATTGCTGTACCAGCACTTCAGGGACGGGTAAATGATTATGCATCAATGATATCAGCACCCGCAAAGGCTGACATTGAAGCAAAGCTCAGGCAGTTTGAAACCACCGAATCAACCCAGATCGTCATTCTCACCGTTCCATCCCTTCAAGGCGATCCAATAGAAGATTTTTCCATTCGGGTAGCCGAAGCATGGAAGATAGGTCAGAAAAAGACCGATAACGGCGTTCTGCTCATTGTCTCCAGAGACGACCATAAGGTGCGCATTGAGGTTGGATATGGCCTCGAAGGCAGGCTGACCGATCTTACCTCCGGCAGAATCATAAGGGATGAAATTGTTCCTGCCTTCAAAACCGGCCAGTACGACCAGGGATTCACCAACGGAGTTGCTGCAATTATAGCCGCAGCCCATGGCGAATACAAAGCAAAGCCCAAAGCAGAACGCAAAGGCGACAACCCCTCAATCTCATTGCTTCTTATAATATTCTTCGTCATCTACATTATATATCAGTTTATTTCAAGAATTTTCGGCGGTTTCCCAGGAGGCTTCTTCGGCGGCGGCGGAGGTTTTGGCGGTGGCGGCAGCAGCAACGACGACAACTTCAGCGGCGGCGGCGGCAGCTTCGGCGGCGGCGGCTCCTCCGGCGACTGGTAAATATTTTACACTGATTCAATCAGTATTTTCATGCAGAGCATGAATGAACTTTTCCAGTAGATTGTGCAGCTTGTTAAACGCTGCGACGCTTTAGTTCTAGGCATTCAGTTCACCTATCATACCATGCTCGGGCGCAAAAGCGCTCGTGCAATTCCCGTTTCAACAAATCGTCGTTAAATAAGACTTTTCAAATACGTATTATAATACGACGATATTATTTATATATTACACGAATAACTCGCGTCACATATATCATTTTTTGGCATTTCGCGGAAGTTAATGGAAACTAAACTTCATTTTACTTCACCGGTTAGATGTGCATTTCCAGCTTTCCACAGTAAAAAAGGATTTTTATCCGGTAGCTTTCGAAGCTCCTAAACCCTCTCGA
>Ga0208109_1000043_pt1 | contig 90285 bp, 91 predicted proteins | sample CryBogCBH18Jul08_FD_184594 | JGI IMG/M metagenome (GOLD analysis project Ga0208109, IMG submission 184594) | Freshwater microbial communities from Crystal Bog, Wisconsin, USA - CBH18Jul08 (SPAdes) (version 2) | ecosystem: Environmental > Aquatic > Freshwater > Lake | place: Crystal Bog...
GCCACTCTGTGGCGGGTCACTGTGGAATCCTGGCTCCGCTGCCAGGGCCTGATCGCCGTCCGCCAAAACCAAAATGTGTCAACCACTTTATCAAAATTTTGGTCTCACAATTAACTTGGACCCACAGGGGCAAATGCAAATTGGCAGCATTCTTTCTCAAAGCGGTAATGGTGCAAGAGGGATTGTTTTTGGTGAATCACTGGGTGGAAATGTTGGCCATGTCTTCAATGTTTTGAATAATAATGGAAGCGTTCAATTTCTTGATGGTCAAATCGGTGGAAGTGGGTTAAATAGTTTCAACAGTCTTCAGAATTTCCAGTTTTTATTGACACACCCAGGAACCCGATAAAGGATTTAATATGCTTACAAAAACAGAAGCTTTAGAACTTGTCTTGAAAAAACTTGAACAAATGAGCACGCTTGCTGACCCATTCGCGGTGGTCGAGACAATGACGATAGAGAAGTCATTTGGATGGGTTTTTTTTTACAACTCAAGGAAATTCCTTGATACAGGAATTTCCCGATACCGTCTGGCAGGTAACGGTCCAATCATTGTAAACAAAGTCAGCGGGAAAATCGAATTGTTCGGAAGCAACAAACCACCAGAAGAACATATCAAAGACTACGAAACTAAATTGGTTGCCAATAGATAGATGATCTACATTTTCTAATTCCATACTAAACTATGGATAAATGTTGCAAAGATCATTCCTATCGTATTTCTTCCTCTATTAGCGCCGTTGCGATTTGAGGTCTTTCGCTGCGCGCAGAGGCATACGGATTGGCCAGCCGCTGCCGCAAAATGTCCTCAGCGTGGGGCGCGGGGATGTGTTCACGGGGGTCAGAACGCATCTGTTCTGTAATAGCTGGTGGCGGCTCGTGAGTTGGGCACTGGCTTTGGAAGTGGTGGGAATAACCCTCTATTTATTGCCACTCGCGCTTTCAGGTTTCCGCTTTCAGATAGCAAGCCGATTGGCTTCTCCGTTAGCCACTCAAGTCAATTCTCAGACAAACATTGAACTGATGCATTATTAACCGGACCAGAACAGCCTTAAAATTTGTCCTCTTGATGTCGAGCAATTACCCACTATACCACAAAAAGGAACCAAAAGCGGCCCAACACATCAGTCCCCAGTCCTCAACCCCAAATCCTTCCAACCCTGACAATATCGGTCATTCACTACCAGATCATTGCGTAGACAAGTCCCAAAACTCTCCCTAATCAACGGTTTCATCATCTCCTTGAAAGCGCTCCTCTTTATCGGGGCCAAGTCCCTTTAGGCTCTTTATGGGTTGTTTGAGTGAGGTGCATGAAACTTAAGGTAGCTGAAATATGCTTAGTTTTGGCTCATCCTCCACAAATCCTCGCGCAATTCCATACACCATCATTCGGTTGTATTCCTGCTCCCATTGCCATTCGGCTTAAAAAATGCTTATACGACAGCGGGTTGTGCCTATCCGCTGCCACCATGAAAACAATTCAAGAGTCCAAACTGCGGGCATCTGCCCGGCGCAAAAATAATTCAACGAACGGCCGTTCGGCTTTGCCGGTGAACGGCAAGCACGGCTCCCCGATTCGCAGCAGCAAATTGGAAGTGCTGCCGCCGGTAAAAGAAAAAGGAAAGCTCGACGGTGACAAAAAGGTATTGCTGGCTGAATGCGAGGCTGTAATTGAGGCCAACCTGCAACAGTTCGTGGATGTTGTGCTGGCGCTAAAAAAAATCAAGGATGAGAAGCTGTTTGTAGAATATGGCGATTTTGAAACGTATTGCCGGGTGAAATTTGACTTCGGGCGGGCGCATAGCTACCGGATGCTTGCGTCGGCGAAAGTCATCGCCGATCTCCAAAAACTGCAAGGAGCCGATGGTAAAGCCGGGCAAAAGTCTCCAATTGGAGAAATTTTGGTGCCCCAGAACGAAGCTCAGGCGCGCGAACTGGCGCGTATCAAGCAGCCTGAAAAGCGTCTGGAAGTATTAAAATTGGTATTAAAAAACAAGGGGGAAATGGCGCTCAACGCGGAGGCGATTCGGGAAGCAGCGGCGGTAATTGCACCCCTCACGGCGAAAACCAAGCCAGCACCACCTGAAAACATAAAAATTGATTTGAAGGATTTCCTGGGCTGGATCGAAATTTTGAAAGCGTTCGCCGCCGGGAACAACAAAGAAGAAGTCGTGCGCTTACTGGAAAAGGCCGCGACTGACAAGACCATCGTGCCGGAACCGGAATTGAATTTAGCCGCCTTTGTTAATCCGCACCGCCCGGCGAAGAATCCGCACCCGCAAATTCATCTATATGGGCGAATGAATGAAAAGGACGTGCCGGATGGAGAGCGATGCTATTGGACAGATTTTGAAAAGTGGACTGCCGAGCGAAAAGCCATCACTGGAAGCGAACCCTTTTGCGCCAACGTCACCAGTGAGAGCACCGATCCATTTTTCCGTGAATTGTCACCGATGCTGCTTGGCCCGGTGGGTTGCTACCGCGAGAAACGCGGTGGTAAATGGGGAACTGTGACGGCAGTTAGCATCGAGGTCGCTTGGCAATTTTCCAAAGTCTATCGGGAAATCATCAACGAAGAAACCGGCAAGCTGGAAGATGTCAGCAAACGATTCATTACCACCGATGCGGATGGCAAACCGTTTCCATCCGAGGCTTGGTTTGCCTGGCGGGATGCGGCCTACAACAATCCCTGCTATCGGTATGATCACCCGGAATTTGATGTCAAGCCGGCCAAAGGCAAATCGCCCAAGATGACGGTTCGGCATCCGTTCCCAAAGGGTTCAAAAATTGCGTTCTGGTATTGGGGCGGGAAGATTTTGGACTCCGTCCAAGCCCGACAACATATCTACGCCACGCTTTACGGGGAACAGGTCGTAAAAATGCGCGGCTTCAAGCTGCTGCGGGAAGCGTATTCCAGCCGAGATGGCAAGCCGGGCTGCGATTTGAGAATTTTTGACCGTGACGGCTACGATTGGGCGTCGCTGCGGACGCCAATGACACCGGAAGATTGCGTGCGCGCGGAACATTCCTTTGGTCACGGCATGGTCATTGCGTTTTTGCTGCAAGGCATAGACCCGACCAACATCGTGCCCAAGCTCAAGCTGAACTGGCGTGATTATTACGACCGTTACCGGTGGATGGAAGTCAACCAAACGCGAATGATTCCTTTGGAAAAGGAAATCATTGAACGGCTGGGCGTGAAAATTTTGGGACTCTCAAAGGCGGATGCCAAAACTTGCTGGGGCGTTGCGCATCCGCCCGGACGGTTTGCGGCAACGGTGATCAGCATCAACCCGGACATCCGGCACAAGTATTCCGAGCTGGGGAAAAAGTTGGCGCTGAAAATTTTCAAGACCAACGAGGACACGCGCAAGGAATCACCCCGGTTGGTCAAGTTTCACAATGAGTTAAGAAAACATTTGCCCGGCCTGCCAAGTGAATATGTCCAAGAGGTATTTCACGCCGGAAACGAAGTGGCCGCCGATGGCGCGGCTTACGACTTCCTCATTCAAGAATGGATCGAGGGTGAAACGCTGGAAGATATGCTTAAAGGCAAAATCGAGCGGGGTGATGTTTTGAAAATGCTGGATGACCTATTCGGTCAAATCGTCATTCCGCTGTGGGCGGTCGGCACGGCCTTTTGGGACATCCGGGATTCAAACTACTTGTTCACGCCGGACAAAAGGCTGGTGATGATTGATTCGGATACGGTCGTCGCCTATGCCGACGAAATCACCGGTAAACCTGCCGTCTATACGCGGAGGAACACCGGCAAGATTGTGTCGATGGAACGCTACGCGATGACCGTCAGCCGGATGACGGCAGCGTGTCTTGGCATAAAAAGCGCCGCAGTCCAAAAACAGGTGAGAGGCTTGTTTGCCACACACCTTGACAAAACATTTTGCCAGCCATACCCGGATGCGCTTGGGCGGGATTGGGAAAAGCGGGCGGTGCAGTGCTATCGAAGTTTCCGGGCGGACTATGACAAGCTGCTGGCCAATCCCTGACAAGATCATTTGATGGCTGGCGGCGTGAATCTTGGCGGCGGCATGATTGGCTGGGCGGGATGTGGTGAAGATTGCCGCCGCTGGATTTCGTGAATCAGGACTTGGGCAAGGAACTGTAAAGGGAACTGACAAAATCGAGTTGCGCGGTCAACGGCTGCAACGATGCCGACAAAGCCTCCAACTGCCGCCGCAAGTCCGCCACCTGCTGTTCCCATTGCCGCTGCTGCTGCGCGAAAAATTGTCGTTGTTCCTGCTGTTGCCGTTCGTGATCGCGCAACAATTCTTCCAATGTGCGCAACAACATCTGCGTTAATTCTGGCTGATGATCGTTTTTCATAAATCACTCCGCGTTTTCGATTTCTATAAAAGTTCTGCCCTGGGTGCGGACGGGCTGGCCGACGGGGACGTATTGCGCGGCGCGCAACTTCGCCAGCTTGTCCTCGCTCTGCATGATCTCCGTCTGCAACTGGTGAAGCTGCGACTCCGCCCGCGCCGTGCGCCATGCCGCCGTCAACATCAAGGCCGATGCCAGCAACACCGCCAGCGCCAGCAGCATCAACCTCCGACACCGGCTTTCCGCCCCGGCGATAAAGTTTTTGAAAAGTTGCGACTCGGCGCGCAAATAATTCTGCCACTCGGTCTGTTGCCGTTCGGAGTTCGTCCGCGCCTCCTGTTCCCGCTGCTGTTGGGCCAGCTTCAAGTCGCTGGCGACTGAATTCGCGTTCATAAAATAATCCTTTCAACCGCGTCCGATTGCCTTCGTGGTCGGCAATCGTGAGATAATTGTCGCCCTGACGCGGCACGGTGAATCCGGCCTGCTCAAGAAACCGGACAACATCGGCGCGGTCGGCGATGCGCCCGGCCTTCACCTCGCCGCAAACCGCCGCGTCCACTTCGGCGAGCAAATCCTTCCGGCTCTGGCCGAGTTTTTTGCCGATGTTGATCGTGCGCCGCCGCGCGGGGTCGTCGGGGCGGCTCAAGCCGTATTTGATGTTGGTCATGCGCTCCCATGCGTAAAATAAATCGTGGTCGCGGCGGTGGTGATAAATGGTGACGTGCTTGCCGGTGTGTAAATCGGTTTCAACGGCGGTGATGTGGTAGTCAGGCCGGACGGCCTTGGTCGTCGGATGAACCTTGTCGGTATGGCCGACGACCAACACATCCAACGCATCTTTTTCAAGTCCACCGCACAAAAGATTGCGGAAGTCATCAAGGATGGCCGTTGCCGTTGCATCCGTGATGTTTTCCTCGAAGCTCAAGACGATGCCGCAGTATCTCTGCGAGAATTTCGACTGGTCAATCAACCGTTGCGTGATAGCCGGATCGCCGCGCAAGACACGCGCGGTCGGGTTCTGCAACTGGTAACGAATGGAAGCGCGTTTGCCGCCGAGCATCTTGATCACCATAACGCCTCCATCGCCGCGCGGATGGCGGCCAACTCGACCGCGATTCTCACGGCGTCAATCCGCTCGCCGGTCAGGGCGGCGCGATTGAAGCCGTGCGCGATCTGGTTCAGGTTGTTTCCGATGCGCGCGAGGTGCCGCGTGACATCGCGCTTACTGTCGGCAACTTCGTTACGCCGTGGCAACGGCTGACCGAGCGCAAGCGCCCGCAACGAAGTTCCGAGCGCCCGCCGTGGGAACACGCTTTGGAAATGCGCCCGCTCCGAGTCGGAAAGGCGGATTTTCAAAACGTGCTGGCGGCGGGTTTTCATGGGAGGTCAAGGAGGGGACACCCTCCTTGCGAGCGTCGTGTGGCCTGTGGCCACACGACTATGCTCGCCATCGGGGGTTTTAGAGTTGAGGCCATAGGTGATGCACCACGAAGATGATGATGATAATTATGAAGAAGATGCCGCCGATCCACCAAACCATGCGGTTGAGAAGTTCCGCGCGGTCGTGGGTTTGTTTCAACTGTGTTTCGGTTTCGACCAAAGTTGCCATCGTCGAATTGAAACGGCGTTCCTCGATTTCGATGCGCTCGCTTAACTCTTGCACCCGCTTATTGGCCGTTTCGAGCGACGCGGCAATCGCGGCTTGGTCGGCGGCGAGTCGAGCCTTGGCCGCCGCAAGCCAGCGTTGCCGGAAATAATGATCAACACATTGGCCGGGATTGAACGGCGGGCAATCGGTCAAATCGCTGTCCGTGCCCTGGATGAACTGACCGTAAGGAAAGAGTTGAATCCGTCGCCAAGCAATCGCGCGAGCCAGCGGGATCGCATGGTCGCGGCAATCCAGCTTGATGATGACGACCTGAACCTGACCGGTGGTGCGATCTTGATAACGGAAGATGATGGCGGCTGCGCCGTCATATACCGTTGGCCGCAGCAAATCAATTTGGTCAACGCAATAATGTCGGTGCTCGGTCGAAAGCTCGATCATGCCCGGCTGTGACGGATTTTGAATCAACTTGTGAGCTTTGACCCACTTGTCCACCGCGTCGGCTACCGCCAAGCTCGGCGGCTTCGGGCCGGGCATTTGAGCTTTGACGATTGGATTTGTGATCGTCACCTCCGGCTTCGGCACAGCCTTTTCGGGAACAGGTTGATCTTGGTTTTGCTTCTGGCCTTCTGGCTGAAGCCCGTCGTGGGGTTGCATTTCGAGTTGCATAAATTTCAAAAACGGTTGGTCAATCCTTGCTGCCGCAAAGTGGTATCGCAGGCGGGAATGTCGAACCGCACAACCCGGCGGATTTTGATGAACACGAGAAAACCCGCATTCATCCAGTTGGTTATGGTTCGCTGACTGACGCCGTAGCGTTGCGCCAGTGTTTTTTTATCGGCAAATATCCGATCCGTTGTGGGGTTTTCAGTTGTGTGCATAATTGTCCTTCGGGTTTTTGAATTGCAGCAAGCGACGGTCGCAATCCTTGACATCATAAAAAATGCGTTTTCCTTGGCGCGTGCCCTGAATAATTCTGGCACTCTGCCACGCCTCAATGGTGCGGATGCCGACCATGTAACGTTCTGCCAATCCCGCCTTGTCGGTGGTATCGCGGGACACGTCACTCCTTAAAATCTGAAATTCCTGATTCATAATCCTTGGTTCTCACTAATTTTAATCTCCCGAAGTGTCCCTTGCGGAAAATTCGCAAACTATTTTTTCCCCTTGGTGCGGGGTTGGTCTTAAATCGAAAACCAATCCTCGGCGGTGGCGCGGGCAATTGCGGCGCGCGACTGATAATTTTTACGGATCATCTTCGGGCTGGTGCCGCATTCCTCGGCCACCTTGGCAATGTCGTCCGTGAGAATCAGCCGGTAGGTGATGTAGGAATTTCTGAACGCATTGCGCTTGTAAGTCACTCCGGCTTTCGCGGCGATGCGCGCCCAAGCGCGCGTCAGCGAATTGGCGCTGGGCAAGTCCGCCGAAATCCGTTCGCGTTTCAACTCGGCGGAGTATTTCGCCAGCCGCGTTTGCAGATTGGGCAGCAACGGCACGCGCCGCGCGGAAATTTTTCCAACGGCGTCGGGCACCTTCAAGCAGCCTTCGGCCTCGGCCACCATCACCCACCACAACCGGACAATTTCCTCCGTGCGCACGCCGCTGAACGCCTTGATCTCCAGCGTGGCGCGGAGACTGTCATCGGCTGCTGCCAGAATCTTCCGCATTTCCTCTGGCGAATAAATGTCGGTCGGCTGGAGCAAGTCGAGCGCCTGCTGCTCGGAAGTAATCTGGGTGCGCTGGTCGCGATAGTCCGTCGTGGCGGCGGCGGCGTGGATGATGCCGTGCGGCAAAAATCCTTTCTCCTGGGCAAAGTTGCAAAAGGCAATGATGCCGTGCCGGTGGTTGTTCTTATTGCGGGCACTGCCGCCAAGCCGTGACAGGTAAGCGTCAAGCGCGGTCGTCTGGATGGCGCTGATCAAACCGGGGAAGGCGGCGACAAAATTGCCAACGTAGCGCTTCACGTCGCGCAGGTGGTAATGGCCGACGCCGCGCTTGACGAGGTGTTCCAAGTATTCGCCGTAAACGCTTTCGATGGTGGCACCGTGGCGGACGCGCTGGCCGTGGGCAAGGTAGAAGCTTACCGCCTCGTCCAGCGTGCCGGTCGTAAGCCGCGCCTGAAACTCGGCATATCGGCGGCAAACCTCGTCCACCTCCAAGCCCAGCGGCGCGGTGGCGGTCTGCGCCAGAATCAGCACGCGCCGGTCTTTCTCCGTGAGGTATTGGGCGCGGGCACCGTCGCGGCTCAAGCGGTTGGCGATTTCCTTGGCGAGCGCCTTGGCCTTGTCCAGCGTGTTGCGCCGCTGCAAAATTCGACGGTTGCCCTCATAGTGGGCGACCTGAAACGATTGATAAACTTTGGATTCAGTGGCGCTGGCCGCACTGCTTGAATCTGCCGCCGCTGGCATTGCTGCCCTGACCGTGACCGGCGCGGCGTAAATGGAAATGGCGACCGATCCGACCGTCACGGTCGCAACCGGTTTTCTCTCCTTGGAAGAAACACCAATAGCCATAAATAGTTTTAAGGGTTGTTGGTGTCGCCGCAACGAGAAGTTGCGATTTTGGCTTGAAAATATTTTCCAAGCCCGCGCGGGCGGGCAAGAAAAGGAACGCCGAGGAAAGGTCGGGGGCGCGGAAGAATGTCAGGCGGCGGGAAGTTCTGCGCTGATGCAAAACTGATGCAAAAACCGGCTGGCGTTACGAAACCCTTGCAAACATTGGAGCGGGTGAAGGGAATCGAACCCTCGTCTCAGCCTTGGGAAGGCCACATTCTACCATTGAACCACACCCGCGCTTTTAAAACCTGTTTTTAGCAGAGGCCAGTCCGTTTGGCAACTTGTTTGCGCAGCCTAGACGAACGCCTCCAGCTTGCCAATCTCCTCGCGCAGCCGCGTCACAATGCGCTCCAAGCGTGCCGCAGAAAATGTTTTTCCGCCGTCCGCGTCGCGCACATAAAAACTGTCAATCGCCGCGCCGCGTTCGGTGACGATGCGGGCGGCGGAAATATCCAGATGCAGTTCGGTGAACGTCTGCGAAATGGTGTAGAGCAGGCCGAGCCGGTCCTCGGTCTCAATTTCGATCAAAGTGCGTTCGTCTGACGCTTCATTCTCAATTTTGATCTGGGTCGCGAGCCGTTCGCCAAGATAGGCCGAGTAATTGGAGCGGGCCGCCTGTTTGGCAATGAGTGCGCGGAAATCCATCTCCTCGCCGGTCAGAACCGCCTCGATCAGGCTGGAAAACTTTTCGCGTTGCTCACGTTCGGCGAGCTTGCCGGTGCGGGCGTCGTTCACGAAAAAAGTGTCCAGCGCCACGCCGTCGGCGCGGGTGAAAATTTGCGCGCCCAGAATGTTCAGGCCGGCCGCGCTCAACGAGCCGGCAATCTTGCCGAACAGGCCGGCGCGATCCCAGGTGCAAATTTTCACGAGGCTGTAGCCGCGGTCGCGCTCGTCGATCCACGCCGTCACCGGCGCCAGCGCACGCTGGCCTTCCAGAATCAGCCGGTGCATGAATCGGTGCACGAGCTCCACGTCGTCCTGGATTTGCGCCGGCGTGTAGATCTCAAAATAGCGCTGCGGTAGTGAGCTGAAATGCGCGTTCAACTCTTCGTCCGTGACGCGATGGGGCGTGAGTTCGCGGACGAGGTCGCGCACTTCCTCGCGCGCCTGTTCCGAGGCGCGTCGGAATTCCGTGCCGCCGGTCAGCAACGCCATCGCGCGGGAATGCAGCTGCCACAGCAAGGAATCCTTGAAGCTGCTCCACAATTTGTCGCTCGTGCCCTGCGAATCGGCGAAGGTAAGCAGCAGCAGCAAATTTAATTTTTCCGGCGTGCCGATTTGCCGGGCGAAATTGCGGATGACCGCGGCGTCGTCCAAATCGCGGCGCTGGGAGAGGGTGGCCATTAATAGATGGTTTTCCACAAGGAACCGCACTGTTTCTGTCGCCGCCGGTTCGAGTTGCAGGCGTTTTGCTGCGCGCAGGGCCAGACTTGCACCCGCTGCCGCGTGCCGGCCGATTTCGTGTGCCGCCGCCTTGCCGACGTCGTGCAGCAACAGCGCGAGATAAAGGTATCCCGGATGTTCGAGGCTCTGAAACACCGGCTCGTAGTATTTGAACGGCGGTTCCTGCGCCTCCCAGATCTTGTCGAGCTGTTCGAGACAGACCAGCGTGTGTTCATCCGCCGCGTATTGGTGGTAAAACTCGTGCTGGACGAGGCAGGTGAGCTTGCCGAATTCAGGGATGTATTTGCCGAGAAAATTCACCTCGTGCATCGCGCGCAATACGTGGCCGACCTCACCGCGCCGGTCGAGAATCGTCAGGAAGGTTTCGCGGATGTGCTCGTCGTTCAAAAATTCGCGGTCCACGAGCGAAAGCTGGTTGCGGATCAACTGCGCGAGGTCGGGATGCAAATCCAGATGCCGTTGCTGGGCGTGCAAGAAAACCCGCATCAGCCGGCGCGGGGAATCGCGGAAAATGCGGTTGTTCACCGCCCGGATCTGGCCGTTCACAAACACAAACCCGTCCACCGGCTCCGGCAGTTTGCGCGGGGCGCCGCCGGGCAGCATCCGCCGGAGCTTCGCGATCCGTCCCGTCTGTTGTGGCGACACCAGCGCCATGCGCTGTTCCAGCGTGCGCGTGATGAGATAGACGTTCCGCATGTGGACGTAGAGGTCGCGCATGAATTTTTCGATGCGCTGGCTGGGCGAGCGGTCGCCGTAACCGAGATTGGTCGCGATGGCGGGCTGGATGTTTTTCCCCAGCACATCCTGCGGACGGTTGGTGTGATAGTGCATCTCTGTCCGCACGCGCAGCAGGAAATCGTAGGCCGCCTCGAGCTGCTTGCGTTCAGCGGGGCCGATAAATTCCTGCGACTGCAAGTCCGTCAGCGACCGCGTGCGGTGTTTGAAGAAGGACATCCACAGCAGATTTTGAAAATCGCGCAGGCCGCCGCAGCCGTTCTTAATGTTCGGCTCCTGCATGCAGGCGGAATTGCCGTGTTTGCCGCGCCGCGTGGCCTGGTCCTCCAGGCGCAGGGCGATGTATTTATCCTCGTGGCCGACCACGCATTTGCTGACGATAATCTTCTGAAATTTTGCAAAGAGCGGCTCGTTGCCCGCGATCAGGCGCGACTCGATGAGCGAGGTTTTGGACTGCATGTCCGTGTTGGCCACCTTCACGCACTCGTCAAGATTGCGCACCGAGTAACCGATTTTCAGGCCGATGTCCCAGAGCGGATACAGGATGCCGTCAATCAACTTGGCCAAATACGGCAACGGTTTGCTGCCGACCACCTGTCCCTCGTGCAGAAACATGAAGTCAATGTCGCTGTGCGGGTTCAATTCCGCGCGGCCAAAGCCGCCGATGGCCACCAGCGTGATCGGCGGAAATTCCTTCTGCGCCTGAGCGGAAAGTGCGGCCTTGGCCGTTTCCCAAAGATGCCGCAGCAACGCGTCCAAAATAGCCGCGCGGGCCTGGCAGATTTCCATGCCATCCGCGCCGGCGCGGTGCAGCAGCTTCAGCCGGTGCGATTCGACCTTGAGGAAATTTTTATAGCGCGCAAGTTTTTCCGCCGGGGCGGCGTTGGGCGCGAACGACAGGCGCGCCTCGGCGGCGGCCTCGATTTTTTGGAGCAATTCCTGCACGGGCGCAAAAGTTAATGTTTTGAAAGCGCTGCCGCCAGCGAAACCTTGTCGCCCACGCGCCGTTGGTTAAACTGGATTAACGATGGCCGACCAAGCTGATCCGGATGCCGTGCTGATGCTGCGTGTGAAACGCGGCGACCGCGCGGCTTTCGCGGCGCTGGTCGAGAAATATAAGCAGCCGCTGTTCAATTTTGTCTTCCGCACGCTTCGCGACGAGATTGAAACCGAGGACGTGGCGCAAAACACCTTTCTGCAAGTCTGGAAATCCCGCGCCCGCTATGAACGCACCGCCAAATTCACCACCTGGCTGTTCACCATCGCGCGGAATTTGTGCCTAAACGAAATCCGCCGCCGCTCGCGGCATCCCGCCGAGTCCATCGAGGAGGCGCACGCGGAGCATGAAGACCAGCCGCGCCAGCAATACGAAGACAAGGCGCACATCGCCGCGCCGGAAAAACTGCTGCACGGCGAACTCGCCGGCAAAATCGAAGAGGCGCTGGCCGAACTGCCGGAGAACCAGCGCACCGCCATTCTGCTCTGCCGGCAGGACGAATTAAGCTACGAGGAAATCGCCGGGATTCTCGACTGTTCGCTGTCGGCGACGAAATCGCTCATCCACCGCGGCCGCGAAACGCTCAAGGAAAAATTGAAGCGCTATCTGCAGACCGGCGAGTGGAATACCTGATTTATCCCAGCTGGCTGTGGCTGCCGTCGCAGAACGCGCCGTTCTTGGAATGCTTGCAGCCGCACCACGCCACCTTCTTGGCGGCGGCGAGATCCACCTTCAGCGGCGCGAAGCCGGAGCCTTTGTGCGCGCCGTCGCAGAACGGCTGGCCTTTGGACTTGCCGCAGGTGCACCAGTAGAAGCTGCCGGGCTGCATGTCTTGGACGTAGGGGAATTTTTGGGCGATGATGGGTTCACTCATGTCCCTGTTGTAGCCGCCCGCCGGACTTTGGCAAACTAAATTCTTCGCTGCGGGAACGGTACGCCGGGCAAATCCATTTGACTTCAAGAACTTTTGGCAATTCGTATCGCGCCATTTGTAATTGTATTTTATTTCTGCCGCTTCAAAAGGAATTCCGCCAGTGCTTCGAGGGCGACGGCTTTGCCCTTGAAAATGTCCAGCGCGGCAAATGCCTTGGCCGTCAGTTGCGCCGCTATCTTCCGAGATTTCTCCAAGCCCACGATTGAAGGATAGGTCGCCTTTTGCACGGCCACGTCCTTGCCCGCCGTCTTGCCCAGCTGCTCGCTGGTCTGCGTCACGTCCAGAATGTCGTCAATCACCTGGAACGCGAGGCCCACGTGGTAGCCGAAATCAGTCAGCGCCTTGAGCTGCGCGGGCGTGCAGTTGGCGCTCATGCCGCCGAGCCGCACGGAACAGCAGAGCAGAGCGGAGGTCTTGCGCTCGTGGATGAATTTCAATTCGGCGATGGACAGCTTCTTGTTCTCGCCTTCCAAATCCGCCACCTGTCCGCCGACGAGTTGTAGCGAGCCGGAGGCTTTGGCGATCTCCAGAATCAAATCTTTGTGCACGTAGCGCAGCCAGCCTTTAGCTTGCGCGGCGATCTCAAACGCCTGTGTCAGTAGCGCGTCGCCGGCCAGCACGGCGATGCCTTCGCCGAATACTTTGTGGTTGGTCGGCTTGCCGCGGCGGAAATCATCGTTATCCATCGCCGGCAAATCGTCATGGATGAGCGAGTAGGTGTGGATGCACTCGACAGCGCACGCGAGCGGCATGGCGTCGGCTTCCTTGCCGCCGCAGGCCGCTGCCGCCGCGAGCAAAACGGCGGGGCGCATCCGCTTGCCGCCGGCGAAGAGCGAGTAGCGCATCGCCTTGTGGATGGTGGCGGGCTTGATTTTTTCGGATGGCAGGAATTTGTCGAGCGCCGCGTTGACGGTGTCGGTGCGCGTGGCGAGGAATTGGTTCAGGTCGAAGGACGATTTATTTGCGGCCATAAATATATTGCCCAAAATGCCGGAAACGCTGGCAAGTTAGAAGGGAATTTTATGTGGTCGGTTTCAATGGTCGCAGATTCCGGCTTGGCTAAAAGGTGTGGAGGAATGGGTGCAGCAGCCAGTCCTATGCATAGTCTTGACTGATAAAGGGTGGATCATTCTGTTTTTATTGGCCGCGCTAACCAGATTGGATCGTTTGCGATTCCAAAAAATGAGGAAAAGATGTTTGTTTCGCATTGTCGGGAACAAAAATGCAATTCAATGTATGACCCCATGTTCACACGCCCAGTTAAGCTCGAAGCGGATGCGGAGCTAACCTCCCGGCCGAAATATGTTTCCATCCCTGAATTCGGCGTGGTGGTTTTGGAAAGCCGCCACGCGGCGAACTGGTCGGGGCCGGCCTGGTTTAATGAGGATTTCAACAAGTTTCTGTTTGTGGTGTCCGGTGCCGTGCAGCTATGCACTCCGGAAAAAACCTGGAAACTGAGCAAGGACAGTCTGGTGCATGTGACGGCGCACACCAAACATACCAATGCAGACATCTCCGCAGAACCGGTGGTAATCTATGTGATTCACTATTGGGCGAAAATATTGCCGGCCGCGCTGGCAACCACATTGAGTCGAAACGCCATCACCCAATGGAACCTGATTGATTCCCGCTCCAACATGGCCCGGTCAGTGCGCCAGGACTTGCAGCAGATGCTATACGAGCAGGTGATACGCCGCGAAGGCTGGCAGGCATTGCTGATCAGTCTGCTCCTCCAGATCGGAGTGCGCGTTTTGCGGGTGAGCGAGCGGCAAGCAGCCAACACCGATGCAGAATCAGTTGCGGTCGCAACCAGCCTGCGGCGGGTGGCCAGCTATGTCGCCGGTCTGGAAACCAGTTTTTATCGGCAGCAGTCGCTGGACGAAGCTGCCGCCAAAGCCGGTTTGAGCCGTCGCCGGTTTACCGAGTTGTTTCGCCGCCTGACGGGAAAGAGCTGGCGGCAGCATTTGTTGGCTCTGCGCCTGAAACACGGGGCGAGGCTGCTGGTGGAAACGGGGAAATCGGTCACCGAGATCATGTTCGAGTGCGGGTTTGATGACCTTTCCCATTTTCACCACAATTTCAAATCCGCCTTCGGATCTTCGCCCAAGATATATCGTGCGAAGCACTCCACTACCCGCAGCGGTTGATTTGTAATTTTTCGACTGGCTTTTATTCCGGCATTTCCCGACGGACGGATTCCTTTGATGGAGGCATGGCAGGGGGCATTGCCCGAAGTCCCAATCCCGGCTGCCCGAATGCACAAGACGAAGGCGCGGGCTTGCAGCATAATGGTGCCATGCTATTCACCCGTTTGTTGCAACCGGAGATTCTGTCGGCATTGGGCCGGGCCGGCCACGGTTCTTGCGTTCTCATCGCTGATGGAAACTATCCCGTCTCGACCCAAGCTCCCCCCAACGCCGCTCGAGTTTTTTTGAACCTCCGGCGCGGACTGGTGAAGGTCACCGATGTTCTGGAGGTTTTGCGGGACACGATTCCCATCGAAAAAGTCGCACTGATGGCCACGCGAGACGGCCAGCCGGCACCCATCCATGCGGAGTTTTTTAAATTGTTGCCGGCGGGGATTGAGCATCAGTCTTTGCCGCGAGCTGAATTTTACGCGGCGGCGAGCCAGCCCACAACCGCGCTTGTCATTGCGACCGGCGAGGAGCAGCGTTTCGCCAACATTCTCATCACCATCGGCGTCGTCAAATCGGACCAATTATGAAAGCGTTAGTTCTCAAAGAATACTTAAAGTTCGCCTACGAGGAGGTGCCCCTGCCCGAATTCGGGCCGGCCGACGTGATGGTGTCGGTCAAAGCCTGCGGTATTTGCGGCAGCGATGTTCACGGCATGGATGGCAGCACTGGTCGCCGTCGTCCCCCTATCATCATGGGACACGAGGCCGCTGGGATCATTTCTGAAGTGGGCAGCGGAGTCAGTGGTTGGAAACGCGGCGACCGTGTCACCTTTGACTCGACAATTTATTGTGGAACCTGCGAGTTCTGTCGTCGCGGCGAAGTCAATCTTTGCAACCAGCGTCGGGTCTTGGGGGTGTCCTGTGAAGATTATCGCCAGGCAGGCGCGTTTGCGGATTTTGTCGCTGTGCCGCAGCATATTCTTTATCGCCTGCCGGATAATTTGTCTTTTGAGCATGCGGCGCTCATCGAACCTTTTACCATTGCTTTTCACGCTGTCAGGCGGAAACCGGCGACGCTGAACGACACGGCGGTGATCATTGGCTGCGGCACGATTGGGCTGGCGCTGCTCCAAGCGGTTCGGCTGGCTGGTTTCGGTCGGATATTTGTGGTGGACACGGCTGCCGACCGGTTGGCCCAGGCCGCCAGTCTTGGCGCACATGAAACCATCAACTCATCCAACGGCCAGGCGTTGGCGAAAATCCTTAAGCTCACCGGCAACCAGGGAGCGGATCATGTTTTTGAGGCGGTCGGTCTCGGTGCGACGGTGGATTTGGCGCTGCGCGCCGTGCGCAAAGGCGGCTGCGTGACGCTGGTTGGCAATGTGTCCGCCAAAGTGGAAGTTCCGCTCCAGATCATCGTGACCCGTGAATTGTCGCTGTTTGGCTCTTGCGCCTCGGCGGGCGAATATTCGGCCTGCCTGGACATGATGGCTCGCGGCGCGATCACGGCGACACCGCTGCTCAGTGCGGTGGCACCTTTAAGCGAAGGGGCGGCGTGGTTTGAGCGACTTCATAAACGAGAGGCCGGACTGCTGAAGGTAATTTTGACTCCCTAAGCGACACAAATAACCTTCCTGTAAAACTCTTAAAGGCATTTGTATGAAAGAAGAACTATTCGATCTCACCGGCAAAGTTGCCATTGTCACCGGCACCAGTCGCGGGTTGGGACAATACCTCGGACGAGCGCTGGCAAAAGCGGGCGCGGATTTGGTGATCACCAGCCGCAATGCCTCAACACTTCGATCGTTCCAAAATGAAATGGAAGCGCTAGGCCGGCGCGTTTTGCCGCTGACGCTGGATGTCCGCGACCATGACAGCATTCAGAAGATGGCTGAAGCCGCCGTGGCGCATTTTGGCAAGATTGACATCCTCGTGAACAACGCAGGCTGCAATGTTCGCAAGCCGGCGCTGGAAGTTTCCTGGGAAGATTGGAATCTGATCCTCGAAACGAATTTGCGCGGCACGTTTTTCGTATCGCAGGCGGTGGCGCGACACATGATTCCCCGAAAATATGGGCGTATCATCAACATTGGTTCCGTGACTTGCGTTGCGGGCTATGCCGGTCTGGCTCCTTACGGGGCCAGTCGGGGCGGCGTGAAACAACTGACCATGAGTCTGGCCGATGACTGGGGCGTCCACGGCATCACGGTCAACTGTCTAGCACCCGGCTGGTTCAAGACGGCGCAAAACGCGGTGATGTATGAAAATCAAGAATGGGTCGATTACCTTTGCGATCGCATTCCGCTCAAACGTCCGGGCAAGCCAACCGACCTCGATGGCGCGGTGGTTTTTCTCGCCTCGGATGCCAGCGAATACGTGACCGCGCAGACTTTGCTGGTGGACGGCGGTATTTCGGGCGGTGCCACCCGCGCACTTCCAAAACCAAAATAGAACATCTCAACAACAAACCACCTATTTACAACTCGAATGGAAAAGTGTCTCAACAACCATAACAAAACTTCCACCTTGGTCCTGCCTCGAAAGCGATGTGGAGACAGCGACTTGACTCTGCCCGTCTTGGGCATGGGTTGCTGGGCTTTTGGCGGCGGTGAATATTGGGGCGATTATAGCCAAAAGGAGGCTGATGCCGCCGTCCGTTGCGCGATTGAACATGGCTGTAATTATTTTGATACGGCCGAATTGTATAATGCCGGAGGCAGTGAATCATCTCTGGGACAAGCCCTGAAAGGAACACCCCGCGACCAAGTGATTATCGGCACCAAGATTAGTCCATCGAACGTGGAACCGCCGACTTTGGTGGAGCACTGCGAGGCAAGTCTGCGTCGCCTCCAAACAGATCACATAGATATTTACATGGTTCATTGGCCAATTACGGCCCATTCCATCCGTCATTTTACGACGGAGGTTAAGCCCACACCATCACCCGTCACCGCGTTCGAAACTCTCCGGCAGTTGCAACAGGCTGGTAAAATTCGACACATCGGCGTCAGTAATTTTTCCCGCACCAAGATAGATGAAGCACTGGCCACCGGGGTTAAAATCGCCGTCAACCAGTTACCCTACAGCCTGCTGTCCCGCGCCATTGAAATCGATATTTTGCCTTATTGCCGTAGTAAGAACATAGGGGTTATCGGCTACATGGCACTGTGGCAGGGTGTGTTGGCCGGCATTTATCCGAAGCTTGAGGATATTCCGGTTTTGCAGCGACGTACCCGCCATTTCGACTTCCGGCGCAATTCTTTGATCCGCCATGGCTTGCCAGGAGCAGAAGCCGAGACAGCAAGTGCTCTGGCGGCCATAAGAGCCATCGCGCAGTCCAACCATCTGACCATGGCCCAGATCTCTCTCAAATGGGCCGTCGCCGGAGAAGGGATCACCTGCTCAATTTGCAGTGCCCGCTCAGCGGAAAAATTGCGGGAGAATTTTGATGCCCTCACAACACCGCTCTCGCCTGAAATTGTCAATGAACTTAACCTCGCGACTCAACCATTGAAAGAAGCTCTCGGTCCGAGTTTCGACTATTGGCAACACCCGGACAATGATCGGACACTTTGATTATCAATGCCTCGCGCATATCCAACCAATGTAAGACTGCCCGGAATACGCTGGCTGATGATCGGCTTCGCGTTCAGCGCCACGGTCATCAATTACCTGGACCGGCAGGTGCTTTCGGTGGTGGCCGCATCACCCGATTTTAAGGCGACGATTCCGCTTACCGATGCGGCTTATGGCTACATCGCCTCCGCTTTCATGTTTGCTTACGCTGTCTCGAACGGGCTATCCGGTCCGTTCATTGACCGGGTGGGCACGCGGATCGGTTATGCATGCTGCATGATTTGGTGGTCCGTGGCGGGTATCTTACATGCCGTTGCCAAGGGACCGCTTTCGCTCGGATGCTTCCGGTTTCTACTTGGCGTTGGCGAAGCAGGCAACTGGCCGGCGGCGGCAAAGCTCGTCACCGAATGGTTCCCCGCGCAGGAACGGGCGCTGGCTTCCGGTATTTTCAACAGCGGCGCCTCGCTCGGCTCAGTGGTTTCGCCACTGGTAATCGTCTGGGTGGTGGCGACGTGGGGTTGGCGGAGTGCGTTCATTTCCATGGGCGTGCTGGGATTGCTATGGGTTATCGCCTGGTGGTTTACTTATAAAGTGCCGCCCAACGTCGCGGGCGAAGTTCAAGGGCCGTCCGTGCCGGCGTTGAAGCTCATGCGCACACGTTTTGTGATGGGCTTCACCCTCTCAAAAGTATTCATGGATCCGGTCTGGTATTTCTTCGTGTTCTGGTTCCCGAAGTATCTGGCCGAAGTGCATCACTTCAGTCTCAAGGAGATCGGCTGGAAGGCGTGGATACCGTATTTCACGGCCGTGCTGGGAAACATCGCGGCCGGCGTGCTCACCGGCTGGCTGATGCGGCGCGGTCTGGCGGTGTCCGTCGCGCGCAAGACCAGCACCGCCGTTTTCGCGCTGCTCATGGTCAGCACCATTCCCGCCATCCTGACCACCAATTCGTGGCTGGCGATTGCGCTCATTTCGCTCACGACTTTCGGCTATACGGGCTACCTGGCAAATACGCTGGCGTTTCCCGGGGATGTTTTTCCAAAACAAGCGGTCGCCTCCTTGTGGGGACTGGCAAGCATGGGTTCCGGTTTTGGCGGCATGCTTTTCATGGCGTTGTCAGGTTGGATGATCGGCCGTTTTGGATACACCCCGGTTTTCATCGCCTACGGCATCCTGCCGCTGCTGGCGCTCGCCTGCATCCTATTCTTGATCGGCCCCTTGCGGGCTGATGCGCGGTTTCAATCAGCCAGAACAACCTCAAGCCCTTGAAATTCACCACCGTAAACGTATAAAACTATGAAAGCCAAAATCATCATCACTACCTTTAGCAGCCTGCTCCTGCTTGCTATGGCCGGATGCGCCTCTGCGGGCAAGCCTGCCACCCGCGCGGAGGAACAGCGGTTGCAGGAGAAATACTCCGCCTACCGGGGCGTGGATCTCGATTATACGCATGCCGGCGAGGCGGCCGTGGAGCGCTGGATGGATTTGAAGTGGGGGCTGCGTATTCATTGGGGGCTTTACACCCTGTGGAACGGTAGGGAATCATGGATTGTCCGGGAACACGTGAAGGACCAGGAATGGCAGAAGAATTACTACGCGTCCTATCAAAACTTCAACCCCACTAATTTTAACGCCGATGAGTGGATGGAGATCATGCAGCGCAGCGGCATGAAATACTTTTCATTCACCACCAAGCACCACGAAGGCTTCTGCCTGTGGCCGACCAAAACTTGGCAACGCGGCTTTCGCAAAATGGCCGATGGCGGTTTTGAAGAAGTAACAAACCATTACAGCATCGCGGAAACGCCCTTCCAACGTGATATCGTCGGTGAACTGGTGAAGTCGGGCCGCGCCCACAATCTCGGGGTTAGCCTCTACTATTCGCACATTGATTGGCATGACTGGGATTTCGGTTGGGATAATCAATTTAAGTGCCGCAATTTCTGGTATGACGGCAGCTTCACCAATCGGGCAAGTGATCCCAGGCGCTGGGCGGCCTTCATTCAAAAGGAGCGCGACCAGATCACCGAGCTACTGACCCGGTATGGTCCGATTGACACGCTTTGCCTGGACATGAAGTGGTGCAAAGAAGCTCAGCCGGATGCCTTTGGGGTGGCCAAGCTGGCCCGTTGCCTGCAACCGAACATCATGCTCCGCAACCGCGGCATTGACCAGTATGGGGATTACGAAACGCCGGAAGGTGTAATTCCCGAAGATCCCAACCAGATCAAACGCCCCTGGCAGGTGATTTATCCCTGCGGCACCGGCTTTTCCTACAAGGCCAACGACACCTACAAATCCCGTGAATGGGTACTGGAAAGCCTGATTGACATCGTGTCCAAGGGCGGCAATTTCCAGGTTGGTTTCGGTCCGGACGCGACCGGCCGATGGCCTCAGGAAATGGTCGACCGCGTCAACTATGTTGGCGACTGGCTTAAGGTGAATGGCGAGTCCATCTTTGCCACCCGTCCTTACCTGCGCTACCACGAAGGCAAAGACATTCGCTTCACCCGCACCAAGGACAAGAAGTATGTCTATATCATCAGCCTCAAATGGCCGGGTGAGACCCTGCAAAGCAAGTTGGTCAAGGCCAAGGCTGGCTCATCCATCCGCCTGCTGGGAGTAGATCAGGAATTAAAATGGCATCAGGATCAAGCCGGCCTGACCATCGAACTGCCTAAAACACTTCAAGACGAATCCGGCCGCCCCGGTCGTCAGGCCTACGCTTTCAAAGTGGAGGCTGAGCAGTGGTAAGAAAATCTTAACTCGAAAAAGAACTCAATCATCATTCCGGGCGCGCTGGTGTTTTTAATTGTGGCCGGCATGAGGAAAAAGCGGAGGTGGTCGTATCATCGGCATCGGCTCAATTCATACAATCGCCGCGTCGCCTTACTTTTGGGCGATCTGAAAGTTTCGCCGCAGCCGGAGTTTTCTTGGAGGGATAATTCCAAAACCGCGCCTGGGGCTGGTTATTTAAAGGCCGCCCTGATTCTCCCAACGGGCAAGGTCGCCCGGGCTGACCTGATTTTTCATGAGAGTTGTGATTTGACGACGGGGACAACCCGCACGTTTTCGGCGACCAGTTCCATCCAGAGGGAAATGTCTACACCAACGGCAGCTGCAATTATTTAAAATCCGCCGCGCTAGCCAGGTCAGGCACGATCACCGTGGCCAAGTTAGAATGGAATTATACGCGGTCGGGTTCAACGGTCGCAGATTCCGGCTTGGCTAATAATACTGCGGAGGTATGATTTACCCGTTAACCCCATTCAATAATGACAAAACATTTTCACCCTCCGGTTGAAGGCCAAGTCATCGTCAAATCCAGCCCGATCATTTTTGCGGGAAAAGTTTTAAGGACGCCCCTTGCGCTGTGCCGGACATGGGGAGCGGTGTGTCTGGTCGGGGGATTAGTGGTTGCGGCGTGCGGACAGGACTATCCGGAGGCGCATCCGCCAGTCGGCCAGCAGTCGCATCGGCCGGCGGGTTATACGCCATTTCATTATCCCAAAAGTGCCAAGGATTTGTTGCAGCAGGAAACGCCAGCGTTGCTGGAACGTTCGTATGCGGCCTGGAACCAAATGAGGGATGTGATCGGTAAAGGCCCGTATCGGGCGGAACACGAATCCATCGCGACGCATCCCTGCCCGGAATGGTTTCTGGACGCCAAGTTCGGGATGTTCATTGATTGGGGGCCGTGGTCGGTGGCCAGCTGGGCGCCGCAACTGGAGAAGGCGACCTATCCGGATTGGTATGAGCGGAATTCCCAGGCGGATAAATCCGAGGCGATGGGCGATTTTAGAAGTTATCATCTCAAAACTTGGGGAGCGGACATCAAGCCGGATGATTTAATCCAATTGATGCGGGCGGATGGGTTCCGCGCGGAGCAATTCACGGATTTGGCCAAGGCGGCGGGGATGCGGTATGTGGTGCCGTTTTTGAAACATCACGGTGGCTATTGCCTGTGGAATTCATCCTTCACCCACCGCAATTCCATGGAGTGGGGGCTGAAGCGGGACTTTGCCGGGGAATTATCACAGGCCTGTCGCGCGGCGGGGCTGCGTTACGGCGCTTACATTTCGCTCGGCGAATGGGGTTATCCCATCATCCGGGAGAAACAGCTATGGACGCAAACCTTGGGCCACGGCTGGGAACACGATCATCTGGCAGTGAAGGAAAAGCTGACGGCAGACACGCCGTTTATCTCCGGCAAGATTCCCGTGCATGATTATTCGCGGGAATATCTGGTGCCCTCCATCAAGGAACTGATTGACCAGACCAGCCCCGACCTGCTGTGGTTTGACGGGCAATGGGAGGCGACGCCGGCCGAGTGGTATTCGCCGGAACTCGCCGCCTATTATTACAACCGGGCGGCGGCGCGCGGACAGAAAGTCTGCATCAACGACCGCATGGGCATGGAGACGGCGCATTATCCGGGCTGGGGCGATTTTTACGTCAGCGAATATCACGTCATCAAAGGCTTTCAGCCGCATCCGTGGGAGGAGAACCGCTCGTTGAGCCATTCCTACGGATACAACTGGGAGGAGTCTTTTGATGATCGCTATGTATTGAGCGAGGATGACGCGCTGGACATGTTGCTGCGGACGGTGGCCAATGGCGGCAACCTGCTTTTGATGGTAAGCCCGGATGGGAGCGGCCACATTCCGCCCAATCAGGAACGGCGGCTGCGCTTTTTGGGGCAGTGGCTTTCACGAAATGGGGAAGCCATTTATGCCACCCGGGCAATGGGGCTGGACCGACAGCCGGATTGGGGTTATCTGACCCGCAGCAAAAGTGGCCGCCAGATTTACTGCATTGTCCGGCATTGGCCCGCCAACGGTGAATTGATCGTCCCGGTTTTAGCTAAAAAGGTGGCGGCAGCCCGGATAATCGGCAACCCGAACAAGCCAGTGGTCACAGTGCAGGAAAGCGGACTGCGGGTGAACCTGTCGGGCATCCAGGCTCCGGATCCAAATGCGTCGGTGGTGGTACTGGAGGTTAAGGACAAGTTGAATTTACCGTAGCTGCGAACGCATGGCCCCTTGGCGGGCGGCGGTGAAGAATATTTTAAGATTGCTTTGAAGCGGAAGGCTGGCATCATGTCCCGCTCTTTATCGAATGAACGCTGAACTTTGCAAAAAGGCCCTGGAGATGGTTGGCAACCCCAACGTGCTGGTGAACATTGTGTCGCGCCGCGTGCGCCAGTTGAATGCCGGCGGCGGCGGTTTGGGCCGTCCGCTCGTGGATGTGCCGGCCAGCATGGGCCTCGCCGACATCGCCCTCACGGAAATCATCGAGAAAAAGATGGGCTGGGAAATACCGGCGGAAACCGCCGCTGTCCGCCCGATCCCCAAGAAGCGCAAGAAGCACTAAGCGCGCGCCCGAAATTTTGCAAAAGCCGGAGGAATCTTTCTTCCGGCTTTTTTATTTGCTGGAATCCCCGTAAGCTGCGCGAAAGAACTTTTCATGGCCGATATCGTGACCAACCATAAAGCCCGGCGGGATTACCATATCCTCGAAACCTTCGAGGCGGGCATCGTGCTGCACGGCACGGAGGTCAAGTCGCTGCGCGCGGGCAAGGGGCAGATCGCCGATGCCTTCGCGCGCGTGGAGAAAAACGAGGCGTGGCTCTACAACGCGCACATTGACGAGTATTCACACGGCAACGTCCACAACCACGAACTCAAGGCCCCCCGCAAACTGCTGTTGCACAAATCGGAGATCCGCAAGCTGTTTGAACTGGCCTCGGTGAAGGGCAACGCGCTGTTCCCGCTCGCGTTCTATTGGAAGAACGGCAAGGTAAAAGTTTCCCTCGGTGTCGGCAAAGGCAAGCAGGAGTTCGACAAGCGCGACGACCTCAAGAAGCGCGACGACGATCGCGAAATGAAGCGCGCCACGATGAAGTGGAAGAAGGGGAAATAAAAAAGCGAGGCCGTTAGGCCTCGCTTTGAAATAGTTGATGGGTTTGGCTTAAGCCTTCTTCTTGGCCACGTCGCCTTTTTTCCAGGTGCGCTTGGGCGCCTTGGTGACGAGCCCCTGCTTGAGCGCGGCGGCGGAAACGCGGATGTAGCGGATTTCGCCGTTGGGCATCTGCGCCTTCACGCGCTGCAAGTTCACACGGAACTTGCGTTTGGTGATTGCGGTGATGTGCGTGCCGATACCGCCGGATTTTTTCGATTTACCCGAGCGCCAGATGATGCTGCCCTTCATCGGGCGTTTGCCGGTCAATTCACAAATGCGTGCCATAAATTTTCTTTCGTTTAACGAGCCGCAAAGAGTATCAGCGGAATCCCGTCTGACAAGTCCTTTTTCGGGGAAATTCTACGTGCCTTTGCCCTCCGCCAAACGTATCTTCTTCGCGCATTTTATGGCCACACTCAAACCTTTTGCCGCCCTGCGACCAAAACCCGAACTCGCCGCCCAGATCTGCGAACTGCCCTATGACGTGATGTCGTCCGAGGAAGCCCGCGTAATGGCGGAAGGCAAGCCGTTGAGCTTCCTGCACGTCAGCAAGCCGGAGATCGACCTGCCCGCCGGCACGGATTTGTATTCGTCCGAGGTTTATGCCAAGGGCCGGGCCAATTTTGCCAGCCTCATTGCGCTGGGAGCGCTCAAGCAGGACGAGAAGCCGAATTTCTATCTCTATCGCCAGATCATGGGCGGTCACACACAGGTCGGCCTCGTCGCCGCCGCAAGCTGCGAGGAATACCTGGCCAACATCATCAAAAAGCACGAGTTGACCCGCCCGGACAAGGAGGATGATCGCGTGCGTCACATTGAGGCGCTTAACTCGCAGACCGGGCCGGTGTTTCTGACGTATTGTGCCGTGGCTGCGTTTGACGCCTTCGTTGCGAAGAAAATTGCCGGGGTTCCCGCCGTGGATTTCACCGGCAAGGACGGCGTGCGCCATACGTCATGGACGATTTCCAGCGCGGACGAAATCAAGTTCGTCGAAACGCAGTTCGCGCAGATTCCCTTCCTTTACATCGCCGACGGCCATCATCGCAGCGCGGCGGCGGGTCGTGTTTTTAAAACACGCCACGGCGCAGGCCACAGCGGACAGTTTCTAGCCGTGATCTTTCCGCATAACCAGATGCAGATCCTGCCCTACAACCGGGTGCTGAAAGATTTGAACGGCCTCATGCCGGATGCGTTGCTGCAAAAGCTCGCCAGGGTGTTCAAAATCAAGCCGAGCAGCTCGCCCAAGCCGACGCGCAAACACGAGTTGGCGTTGTTCATCGGCGGCAAGTGGAGCACGCTTACCTTCAAGCCGCAGTTCACCGCCACGAAAGACCCGATTGAAGGGCTCGATGTGACACTTTTGCAGAAGCAGATTCTCGCGCCAATCTTCGGCATTGACGATCCGCGCACGAGCAAAAAAATCAATTTCGTCGGCGGCATCCGGGGCACGGCAGAATTGGAAAAGCTGGTGAACAGCGGCGAATACGCCTGCGCCTTCAGCATGTTTCCGACAAGCATCGAGGATTTGATGAGCATCGCAGACGCCGGCGGCATCATGCCCCCCAAGAGCACATGGTTTGAGCCGAAGCTCCGCGACGCGATGTTCTGCCACATGATCTAATTAATTATGAACAGGCTGTTTTCCCGGCTGATTTTATTTCCATTACTCACCGGGCTGATGCTGATTGAAGGGGTTGCATCAGGGGGGGGGATTTCCCAGTTTCTGGCAATCAACATCTGAAGCGATAGGGCAGGCCCATGCCGTATTATGGAGCCAAAGGATTGATCGGCAGGGGCTCATCCTTGATAACGTTGGCGAAATCCCGACGCCCGAGGATTGTCGGCTGGGGCGTCCCAATGCCATCGGCTGGTGGAGTCCCATCGAGAATGAGCCGATGTTCACGGGTATATATTTGCCGGCGGCTTGCGAACGCACCCGACGCAGCGGAAATGAAAGCGACAAGGCCAATGCGCGGCGGCTGGCTCAAGGACTTTTGAAGTGCGCGTCGGTCTCCGATGTGTCTGGCTTCATTGCGCGGGGTGTGGGTACGGCCGGCAAGTGTCATTATCCGCTCGGTTCTGACGATCAAACGCACCCTTGGTTCTACGGGCTCCATGCCTACCTTGCGAGCGGCATTCCCTCCGTTGCGGAGCGCAGCCAGATTGTGAACAAGATGAAGGAGGTAGCTGACGTCCTGCAGGGTTCCTCGTGGCGATGCCCCTGCGACGGGGATTTTAAAGGCCAGTTCCGCGGCGGCTTTCAAGGTCATCTGTTTCGTGACGCGGCCCGCTATCTGTTCATGCTGCGCGCAATGCATGATGTGACCCATGACGTTATCTGGCTCGACCGCTATCATAAAGCCGCCGCCGAGCGTCCCAAAGGCAGCGAGAAAACGCGCGCTGAAATCTGCGCCGCCGGCTACGAACCCGACCGTAAGGTGATAAGCAATCTCGATGAACATGCATTCTGGATCTACGTCGGCTCGCAAGGCTCGCTCGCCAAACTGGTAACGATGGAAACTGATGAAACGCTGCGGGCGCAATTCCGCGCCGGCCTAATTGTCAATGCCACGAATGCACTTGCGGTCATTGGGGCGGACAAGGAATTCGACAACAATGACACGAAGCTGTTTGGGGACGCTAATTGGCGTTCAGTCTTTATTCCCTGGCATCCGCAAAAAACACAAGCGGAAGCCGAGCAGCTTTCCAAGATTGCCGACAAGACGAAGCGGGGTGAGCGTAAGAATTACGAATCGAAGTATATGAGAAATCCTTTGGCGGGCGCCGCGATTGTCGCTCTGGCCGGGGATGGCAACGGGCGAGACATGGTTGAGCGCGTGATTCGTCATTATGACTACTCAAAGCTTTACCGGTCGGAATTTTTCTTTGCGGAATGCGCGTGTTATGCTTTCACCAACCAATAACAAGACGATGAACCATTGAAAACAACAAGACAAATTACGAAATTGGTTGTGCTGTTACTAGGGCTGGGTCACCAGCATATGTTTGCAAAATCAGATTTGGCTTCGAGTGAAACTTCGCAGTGGATTGAAGCGGCCCACCAGGAAATCTGGAAAAGATTTGTTTCGCCAAACGGGCTGCTCTTTGACTGGGCGCCGATGAACGGAAGGGTAATCCTGCCGACCCCGGAAGAATGTGCGCTGGGCAAACCGAACGCCTTTTCTTGGGACACTCCGTTCGCAAATTGCGGCATGTTCAGCGGCCTCTATCTGCCGACACTCTGCAAACGGTGGCAGCGCACCGGCGAGGCCAAGGCAAGGGAAGAGGCCAGACAAGTGGCCTCCGGACTTATGCTGCTTTCAGAAGTTTCGGATGTGCCCGGTTTCATCGCCCGGGGGGTGGGAACCGACGGCCGCTGCCATTATCCGGCCGGTTCCGACGACCAAACGCATCCTTGGTTTTGCGGCCTGTTTGCCTACGTCCGCAGCGGCATTCCAGATGCTGCCGAAAAGGCGCGCATCATTCGGCGCATGACCTCGGTGGCGGCGGCGCTGGAAGCCAACCGCTGGCGTTGCCCCTGCGACGGCATTTTCAAAGGCCAGAACCGGGGAGCCCTCAGGCTGGCCTCCGATTTTCGCAGCACGGTGCGCCATCTATTCATCTTGCGGTCCGTGGCCCTCGTTTCCGGTGAACCTCACTGGCAAACCGCCTATGAGGCAGCCCTTCGCACTCAACCCCAAGGTGCCAAAAAGTCCGCCATCGAAATTTGCGCTAAAGGCTATCCCTCAGACATTCCCCAGATGAAAGGGCTTGATACGGGTGGACCACTATGGATTTTCATCGGCGCACAGGCATCACTCAGGGAATTAGCGGACAACGAGACCAACGCGGCAAACCGGTTGCTTTACCAGAAGGGATTGACTGCCGGTGCGATTCAAGCGGCCAAGACATTGGACACTTTCCATGAATTTGACAATCGGGCCGACAACAGCTTCCCGCTGCATGAGTGGCGTACGCGGCTCAATCCCTTGTGGCAGGAGCAAAAATCGGCAGAAGACACCGAGCGGCTCGACAAAGTGCAGCGTCCGATGTCAGGGCCGCGACGCACTTATGAACATAAGTATGTGCAAATTCCGCTGGCCAGCGCGCTTATGATTGCGCTTTCGGGTGACCGGGAAATTATCGCGCGTTTCCGTCCCACCATGGAAGCGGCTTTCGGCCACTACGACTGGCGCTGCCTCAACATGTTTTTTTTCTTTTTTGCGGAATGCGCTTATTACGCGCTGCCAGTTAACGGAAGAGCAGGGGCTCTTCATTAGGAGAAAACCGCATTGGTCATCATTTCTTTCGTGTCTTTTCGTGGGTTTCGTGGTTAATAATTCCGCGTGTCAACCGCCCGCCTGCAACGCAGTCTCCGCGCCACGTTCCTCGGCCTCGCCGCGAATGTCGCGTTGACCGTCGTTAAATTTCTCGCGGGCATCCTCGGCCATTCGCAGGCGCTCATCGCCGACGCGGTGGAATCGCTCGCCGACATCTTCAGCTCCATCATTGTCTGGCGCGGTCTGGTGGTGGCTGAGATGCCGCCGGACGATGAGCATCCTTACGGCCACGGCAAGGCCGAACCGCTCGCCGCCGCCATTGTATCCGTCATGCTGCTGCTTGCCGCCGCGTGGATTGCGTTCGCCGCCCTGCACAACCTCAATGAGCCGCGCGTCGCGCCGTCGCCGTGGACATTGATCATTCTTGTCGTCGTCATTGCCGTGAAGGAAACGCTGTTCCGCTTCGTGCTGCGCGAATCGGAGACGGTGTCCAGTTCCGCCGTGGAAACCGACGCGTGGCATCACCGCAGCGACGCCATCACCTCGGCGGCGGCATTTCTTGGCATCAGCATCTCGCTGGTCGGCGGCAAAGGCTACGAGGCGGCGGACAATTGGGCGGCGCTGGTGGCGGCGTGCGTCATCGCCTTCAACGGCGCGCGGCTGTTGCGCCCGGCGTTCAACGAACTGATGGACCGCTCGCCGGATCGTGAACTCATCGAGAAAATCCGCAACGCGGCGCGGACGATTCCCGGCGTGGCCGGCGTGGAAAAATGTTTTGTGCGCAAGATGGGCTACCAGTTTTTTGTGGACATGCACGTCGAGGTGAATCCGCAGATGACGGTGGAAAATTCGCATCGTATCGGCCACGAGGTGAAAGACAAGGTGCGCGCTGAAATCCCTTCCGTCCGGGACGTGCTGATCCACATCGAGCCGCTGAAAATATCGGCGAAGAAAATCGCGCCGTGAACCCCGAAACACATTTCAAAGGCTGGGCCAAACCGGGATTGGTTCCTCCGGGACTCGTGGCTGGCGGCACGGTTGAGTCGCATGAAACGCTCGACGCCATCAGCGGATATTTTCGTTTGTTTCAACTCCGCGACGGTCACCGTTTTTCCACCGACGACATTTTGACGGCGTGGTATGGCACGAGCTGGTGTCCGACGGCGCGCACGGCACTCGACCTTGGCAGCGGCATTGGCACGGTGGGCATGATTTGCGCCTGGCGTTTGTCCGGTGCGAAATTTGTCACCGTCGAGGCGCAGGCCGAAAGCGTGGCGCTCGCCAGGAAATCTTTACGCTACAACGGACTCGCTGACCGCTACGAAATCCGCGAAGGCGATTTTCGCGATGCCGGAATGCTGCGTGCCGATGAAAAATTTGATCTCGTCACCGGCAGTCCGCCGTATTTTCCGCCCGGCACCGGCGTCGAAAGCGAGCATCCGCAAAAGCTCGCCTGCCGCTTTGAACTGCGCGGCACCATTACCGATTATTGTTCCACCGCCGCGAAGCATCTCGGCCCCGGTGGTTTTTTCGCGTGTGTTTTTCCGCACGAGCCGGCGCAGCTCGCGCGCGTGGAAGCCGGTGCGCGCGAAGCCGGACTCGTCATCGTCCGCAAGCGGCCGGTGGTTTTTCGCGAAGGCGATCCGGCGCTGGTGGGCTTGTTCGGCATGATGCGCGCGGAAGATTTGCCGGAATGGATGCGCGTTCAGACGTGGACGGAGTCGGAACTAATCATCCGCACGCGCGACGGGAAAATTCACCCGGAATATTCCGCCGTGAAACTCGCTATCGGTTTTCCGCCGTAACATGAATTTCCTGTTTGCCAGCGGGTTTGCTTCGGTGCTTAAATAGAAAATTCCTATGAAACTTCAAAACCTTTGGTCTATCGCCGTTTTGTTTTTGGCCGGTACGAGTTTGAATCTTGCCGTCGCCGAAGACGCGCCGTTTAACGGTATTGGCTCTGGCATTCAAAATCTATATCGCCTCTCCGACGCCAAGACGCGCTCGATCAGTCCGGAAAACTTCACTGGCGAAAAAGGCCGGGCTGGCATGGCCACCAACGGAACCGGTGCGGGGGCATCGCGGGAGCTGGGGCGCGGCTGGAAGGTTTCGCCCTCGGTGCGCATCGGCGCCAAATCCACTTTTACGCTGGCGGAAATTACTGGTTCGGGCGTGATCCAGCACATCTGGCTGACTCCGTCGCCGCTGGGTAAGACCCGCTGGATGATCCTGCGTTTTTATTGGGACGATGAGACCGAGCCGTCGGTGGAAGTGCCGCTCGGCGATTTTTTCGCCTGCGGCTGGGCGCGCTATTGCCAGATCAGTTCGCTGCCGGTGTGTGTCAATCCCGGCAGCGCCTTCAATTGCTACTGGCAGATGCCGTTCCATAAAAAGGCCCGCATCACGGTGGAAAACCTGGATGATGCCGCCATCACCATGTATTACCAGGTTGACTATGCGCTGACCGCCGTGCCGGCCGACGCCGCGTATTTTCACGCGCAATTCCGCCGCGAAAATCCGCTCAAGCAGACCGGGCTTTACACGATCCTTGACGGCGTGGCGGGCAAGGGCCAATACGTCGGCACCTATCTGGCGTGGGGAACGCATACGACCGGCTGGTGGGGCGAGGGCGAAATCAAGTTCTACATGGATGGCGACAAGGAATTTCCGACCATCGCCGGCACGGGCACCGAGGATTATTTTTGCGGCAGCTATAATTTTGAGACGAAAGGCCCCGACGGCAAAGGGCATTACACGGAATTTTCCTCGCCTTACACCGGATTACCGCAGGTCATCCGGCCCGACGGGCTTTACGATTCGCAGCAACGCTTCGGCCTTTACCGCTGGCACATCACGGATCCCGTGCGCTTCGACAAGGACCTCAAAGTGACCATCCAGGCGCTCGGCTGGATGTCCGGCGGCCGGTATCAGCCGCTCAAGGACGATATTGCTTCGGTGGCTTTCTGGTATCAGACCGAACCGCACCAGCCATTCCCAAAACTTCCGGGCAAGGACGAGTTGGAAATCAAGTAGGCTCCGGACCCGCCGCATTTCCTTTTTGCGCACCTGATGAGTTCGTGCTGAAAATGGTCACGCCGAAACTGGCGATGAAATCGAACAGGCGGGCCGTTTTGGTTGCTCTCGTGATCTGGTCGGCTCCCATCGTGGCCGGCTGGGGCCAGACGAACCGGCTGGGAGAAACACTCCCAACGCCGCCAGTGGGCAAAACTTGGAAGATGGTCTGGCATGACGAGTTTGATGGCGTCAAGCTGGATGAGACCAAATGGGAGACGCCGCCGGATGGCCCGCGCCATGACGGCTGGTGGATGCGCAAAGCGATTTCGCTGGATGGCCAGGGGCATTTGGTCATCCAAACGTCAAGGGAAGGGGATAAGATTGTTGACGGCTGCGTGCGCACCAAAGGCAAGTTTGCACATGCGTTCGGTTACTACGTCACCCGTGTCCGGTTGCCGAGGGAGCAGGGCCATTGGGCGGCATTCTGGCTGTTTGAAGGCTGTTACGTTCAGGGCGACAACTGGTGGAACGGAACGGAGATCGACATCTTTGAAAAATTCTGGCCCAACGACGAGGTGCAGCACACGCTTTTCTGGGACCCGGCGGGAAAACACCAGTTGCGGCAGTGGCATCAAACGGTGACGATTCCCGGCATTCGGGAAGGCTGGCACACCTTTGCCCTGTGGTGGACGCCCAACGATTACATCTATTATGTGGATGGCCGGGAAACGTGGCGGATCAATCCCGGCGGCATCAGCCGGGTGCCGCAATATATCAAGTTCAGCGACGAGACCGCCGCCTGGTGCAAGGACATCGCGAAAGCAAAACTGCCCGACGAGTTTCTGGTGGATTACGTCCGCGTGTTCGATCTGGTCGAAAAGAAGTGACCGCTCGCGCCGCCGGCCGCGCCGCCGCGCCGCTGAATTATTTCCATTTTGCGTTTTCTTCGCGCGGTCTGCTAAAATGACCGCCACATGAAAATTGTTCTCGCTTACTCTGGTGGACTCGACACTTCGGTGTTGATGTCGTGGATCAAGGAAAAATACAACGCCGAGATGATCGGCTTCTGCGCCGACATCGGGCAGGAAGAGGAACTCGACGGTCTCGAAAAGAAAGCCATCAAGACCGGCGCCTCCAAGATTTACATTGATAACCTGCAGGAAGAATTCGCCCGCGACTTCATCTATCCGATGCTCCGCGCCGGCGCGATTTACGAGGGCCAATACTTTCTCGGCACCAGCATCGCGCGCCCGCTCATTGCCAAGCGCATGGTGGAGATCGCGAAGAAGGAAAAGGCCGACGCCATCGCTCACGGTGCGACCGGGAAGGGGAATGACCAGGTCCGCTTCGAGCTGACCGCCGCCGCGCTCGCGCCGGATTTGCAGGTCATCGCGCCATGGCGCGACGAACGCTATCGCGCGGAATTTCCCGGCCGGCAGGAGATGATTGATTACTGCGCCAAGCACAAGATTCCCGTGCAGGCCAGCGCCAAGAAGCCGTATTCGATGGACCGCAACCTCCTGCACATCTCCTACGAGGCCGGCATCCTCGAAGACCCGTGGTATGACTCCTACGATCTGAAGAACCGCCAGTATTTCACCACGCTCTCCGTGCTGCCCGAAGACGCGCCCAACAAGCCCGAGTTCGTCGAACTCGACTTCGTTAAAGGCGATTGCGTCGCCGTGAATGGAAAGAAGTTGAACCCGCTCGGCGTGATGAAGGCGCTGAACAAGATCGGCGGCAAGCACGGCGTCGGCCGCGTGGACATGGTGGAGAACCGGTTCGTCGGCATGAAGAGCCGCGGCGTGTACGAGACGCCCGGCGGCGCCATCCTGCTGTTTGCGCATCGCCAGATGGAAAGCCTCACGATGGACCGCGAAGTCATGCACCAGCGCGACGCGCTCATCCCGAAATACGCCGAGTTGGTCTACAACGGCTTCTGGTATGCGCCCGAGCGGCTCGCGCTGCAGGCTTACGTCGAGGAATCGCAGAAGAACGTCACCGGCACGGTGCGCGTGAAGCTTTACAAGGGCAACATCATAATCAGCGGCCGCAAATCCAAGGTGAGCCTCTACAATCCGCACATCGCCACGATGGAAGCCGACCCGACCAAGGCCTACAATCAGGACGACGCCACCGGCTTCATCCGCCTGAACGGCCTGCGCCTGAAAGTCGCGGCGAAGGTGCACGCGAAGAAGAAATAGTCGTCGGCGACGACCGGCCAAAGATTCAAAGCCCACGGTGAAAGCCGTGGGCTTTTTGCTTGCCCACCTAATAAAACGAGAGTTTCCTTGGTGCGATTGAAAGCCGGCCCAAACAAAGCCTGCAATCAGGACGACGCCATAGACTTCATTCAAAACCCATTCTCAGCCCACCGGAGGCCAAACGGCGGATTTTGCAGGTTTTCACCCTGAAAACAGGTAAAAAGTGTCCATTTTTGAGAAAAAGGCCATTTTTCCTAAAGGAAAAGGGATTTCTCCTAAAAGCGAAACGATTTCGCCTATAGGAAAAGTCTCTTCGCTTAAAGGAAAACTCCGTTCTCCCAAGGGAAAATTGAATTCTCCTAAAGGAAAAATGCCTTCGCCTAAGGGAAAAATGCCATTTTCAATCGGTTTTCCCGCTTTTCTCATCGGATAATCGGTCTTGAAATGTATGATTTGGCATCTGCCATCCGTGTTTACCCAGCGTAGCCGTTCCTGAGTCGGGAGAAACTTACCCTCACAGCACCTGTCCGCCGTCCGCTTTTACTTTGCGCTGGCGCGGGTTTCAGGTTTAAGTTGCCGCCTTCAAAATCGTCCGCATGGAACTCCGTGAATTTGCCGAACAGGTTTTATTCGCCACGACGCTCGAAGAAAAATTGCGCGCGCCCGGCGCATTGACCGATGAGCGTCCCGGCCCCGCGCTGGTCACGCCCGCCGCGCCCGGACGTCCGGCCAACCTGGTTTTCAAGCCGCACGCCACCGGCAAAAACAATTTTCCCGGCCTGCACCGGCTGGAGGACGTGGCCGAGCGCGGCAAGCTGCTGCATTTTTTCGGCAACCACGAAATGCTCGCCACGGAACTCATGGCGCTGGTGCTGCTGAAATTTCCCGACGCGCCGCCGGCGTTCCGGCGCGGCGTGCTCCAGACGTTGCAGGACGAGCAGGAGCACACGCGGCTGTACATGGAGCGTATGGCCGCGTGCGGCGTGGCGCTCGGCGATTTTCCGGTGAGCGGCTATTTCTGGCGCTGCGTGGCGCCGATGGAGCACCCGATTGATTACGTCGCCGGCCTCTGCCTGACGTTCGAGCAGGCGAACCTGGATTTTGCCGGCCACTACGGAAAAAGTTTCGCGACGGTCGGCGACGCGGACGCGGCGAAGCTGCTGCAAAAGATTTATCGCGATGAAATCGGCCACGTGGCCTACGGCTTGAAATGGTTCCGGCGCTGGAAGAATCCGCAGGAATCGGATTGGGACGCGTTTTGCCGTACGCTGAAGTTTCCGTTGTCGCCGCAACGCGCCAAGGGCTTTGCGCTCAATGTCGCCGGTCGCCAGGCGGCGGGGCTGGACGAGGAATTCATCGCGCAGCTCAATGTGTATTCGCAATCCAAAGGCCGCACGCCGAGCGCTTTTGTTTTCAACCCGTTCGCCGAAGGCCGGCTGGCGGAAGGCAGGCAGTTCAATCCCGCCAAGCATCAGGCGCAACTGGCGCGCGACCTGGAAAACCTGCCGCAATTTTTGTGTCGGCAGGACGACATCGTGCTGGTGAGCCAAAAGCCGGCGGTGGAGTTTTTGAGCCGCATCAAGCAGGCGGGCTTTCCGCTGCCGGAATTTGTGGCGTTGGCGGACGTGCAAAAGTTGCAGTCGCGCAAGCTGGGCTGTTTGCGGCCGTGGGCCTGGGGACCGGATAGCTTGGAACTGTTGCAACCGCTCTTCGCCAGCGTCACTGGCGAAAACCGCACGGCGGCCAATCGCTTCAACGAAAGACTGGCGAAGCTCTATGCCAAATCCTGGAGCGCGGATTTTTTGCGCCGCCAGCTTTTGGAAAAACCGGCAGCCGATTGGCTCTGCATGGAAAACGAAATCGGCGTGGCGGTGAATTCATTGGCCGAGGCGCAAGCCGCCATCACCAAGATCCGTTCGCGCGGACATCATAAAATTGTCGTGAAGCAATCCTATGGCGTGGCGGGCAGCAACGCGCTGCGATTGTTCGAGCCGGAGATTTTGCCGGCGCAATGGCGGTGGATGGAAAACGCGTTCGCCCAAAAACGCGAGCTGGTCGTGGAGCCATGGCTGGAGCGGGTGCAGGATTTTTCCGCGCAATTGGAGATGACCGCGAACGGACTGAAGCTGTGCGGCTACACCGGACTGATATGCGATGCGCGCGGGCAATTCACGGCCAATTTCGCCGAGTCGCATCATCACAAGCGGATTCCCGCGAAGGTGGTTTCACTGTTCCGTCAGCCGCCGGACATTTCGCCGCGGCTGCTGGATTTTTACGCCGGGATTTTTGCCGCGCTCGAAACCGAATTACGAACGATGGATTTTGTCGGACCGATTGGCATAGACGCGTTTGTTTATACCGACGCCGCGGGCGCGACCCGATTAAAACCCATGGTTGAAATCAATCCGCGTTACACGATGGGCCGCGTGCTGGTGGAATTGATGCGGCAAACGCACCAGAATTGCGTCGGTGTCTTTCAGTTGGTCAATCCGGCGCAGGTAAAGGCAAATGGATTTTCGGACTTTCTGAATTTCGCGCGTCGGCTGACGGAAAAATGCCCGCTGGAATTTGAAGGCGACCTGGTGCCGCGCCTCCGCGCCGGCGCGCTGTGTCTGAACGATCCGGCGGAAGCCAAGGTTTGCCTCGCGCTTTTCCAGGTCGGCCGCTCGCTGGAACCGCTGCTGGCGGCGGCGAGAATGAATTCGCCGGCCTGACGCGGCCCGGCGCTTTTCCGCTTGCAAGTGTTTGAACATTCTCGTTCCTTTTGGGTCGAATAGCCTGAACTAACAACCAACCATCAAACCAACAATACGAACATGAATAAATTTATTGCACTGCTGGCGACGACGCTATTTGCCGCCTCGGTTTACGCCGGCGAATTTGCCGACGTCAGTCCCAAGGACGTTTTGGCGGCCGCAAACGCCAAGTCGGCCGTGATCATTGACGCCAACGGCCCCGATTCCTACAAGGCCGGCCATGTGCCGGGCGCGTTTAGCTTTGCCGCCATCAAGGATAATCTGGCGGCCAGCCTGCCAGCGGATAAAAACGCCCTCATCATCGCTTATTGCGGCAGTCCTCAATGCGGTGCCTATCTGCGCGCGGCCAAGGCGGCGCAAAAGCTGGGTTACACAAACATCAAACACATGTCCGCGGGGATTTCCGGCTGGAATGAGGCGAAAATGCCGACGGAACCGGGCAAATAATCCCGCCGCTTGCTGATTTCACACGGGCGACCCGGCACCGGGTCGCCCTTTCTATTTTCTGCCATTGCATCTTTTAGGGTTATAATGATTAAGCCTGATTTCCCTTGGATTGAGTCAGCGCGGCGAAGTCATGTGAAAATAATTTTAAAAAGGTATTGCGTTCTATTTTAACTTTGATAGAGTTCGCGCTCCTCGTCGTCCGCAAGGCCGGCAGGACAGCATGTTTGCGAACCGATAACTGATTCCCACCAAGGGACAGGAATGATGGCTCGCCAACTTCAAAAAGTTGCTGAAAAAAACTTTAGTTATTATGCCCGTTAAAACATTTAGACCGCTGACGCCGTCCACGCGATACATCACGATCGCGGACTTCAGCGATATTACCAAGACGAAGCCGGAGAAGTCGCTTGTGGAAATCCGCAAGAAGACGGGCGGCCGCAACTGCTACGGTCGCGTCACTGCGCGTGGCATCGGCGGCGGTCACAAGCAAAAGATCCGCCTCGTTGATTTCAAGCGCAACAAGCACGGCGTCGAGGCGACGGTCGCGGCGATTGAGTACGATCCGATGCGCTCGGCGCGCCTAGCCCTGCTGCAATACGCGGATGGCGAGAAGCGCTACATCATCGCGCCGGTTGGTGTTGTGGTGGGCAAAAAGATTTCCAGCGGTCCGACGGCTCCTCCCGAAGTGGGCAATGCGCTTCCGCTCAAGGCGATTCCGGTGAGCAGTGCAATTCATAATTTGGAGCTGACGCCCGGTCGTGGCGGTCAGATTGTCCGTTCAGCGGGTGGTGCGGCGACGTTGATGTCGCGCGACGAAGGTTATGCGCAGATTCGTCTGCCTTCCGGTGAAATCCGCAAGGTCAATGAAGAGTGCTACGCGACCATTGGCCAGGTGGGCAACACCGAGCACGAAAATGTGGTTTTAGGCAAGGCTGGACGCACCCGTCATCGTGGTCATCGCGGTATCACGCGCGGTATGGCGCGGAATCCGGTTGACCATCCGAACGGCGGCGGCCAGGGCAAATCCAAGGGCGGTGGCGGCTGGCAGCAGCTCGTTTCACCGTGGGGCAAGGTTGCCAAAGGTGGCAAGACCCGTCAGAAATACAAGTATTCCAACCAATTTATCGTGGTCCGCCGCAACGGACTGCCGATCAAGACGAAATAATTTATGGGACGCTCGATTAAAAAAGGCCCGTTTGCTGATTTCCACCTGCTGGACAAGGTCCAGAAGGCGAAGACCACCAACCAGAAGACGCCCATCAAGACGTGGTCACGCCGCTCGACGATTTCCCCGGAGTTTGTCGGCCTGACGTTCAACGTCCACAACGGCAAAATTTTCAGCCCCGTTTTCGTCACGGAAAACATGGTCGGCCACAAGCTTGGCGAATTTGCGCTAACCCGCACGTTCAAGAAGCACGGCGCGCACACAGCCAAGGCGGAGGCCAAATAGTTTTTATGGAAGTTTTCGCAATCACCAAAAATATCCCGATGTCCGCGCAGAAGATGCGCGAAGTCGTGCGGCAAATCCAGGGAATGCCCGCGTTGCAGGCGGAGGCGGTGCTCGCGGTCGTGCCGCGCAAAGGTGCGCGCTTCGTTGCCAAGACCCTGCATTCGGCCATCGCCAACGCGGAAAACAACAACAAGCTTCGCCCCGAGACCTTGCGCATCAAGGAAGCGGTTGCCGGAACTGCGACGACGCTCAAGCGTTTTCAGCCCAAAGCGCGCGGCTCGGCGGGTCCGATCTTGAAACGCCGCTGCCACATCAAAATCACTTTGTCCGACGAATAATATGGGTCAAAAAACCAATCCAATTGGCTTACGCGTTGCGGTCAACAAAGACTGGCGCTCGAAGTGGTATGCCGACAAAAAGGAATTCAGCAAGCTGCTTACGGAAGACCGTGAGATCCGCGATCTGCTGAAGAAAAAACTGGAAACGGCCTCCGTGCCGCGAATTTTGATCGAGCGCGCAGCGAACCGCTGCCGCGTGACGATTCTCACCGCCCGCCCCGGCGTGGTGATCGGCCGCAAAGGCTCGGAAATTGACAAGCTCAAGGAAGAATTGAGCAAGAAGACCGGCAAAGAAGTTTACGTGGACATCGTCGAGGTGAAGCAGCCTGAACTCGACGCGCAGTTGGTAGCGGAAAACATTGCGTTGCAGCTCGAGCGCCGGGTGTCGTTTCGCCGCGCGATGAAAAAAGCTTTGCAGACCGCGAAAGATTTCGGTGCCGAAGGCATTAAAGTTCGTGCGGGCGGCCGTCTTGGCGGCGCGGAACTGGCGCGGGTTGAAATGTATCACTGGGGCCGGGTGCCGTTGCACACGCTCCGCGCAAACATTGATTATGGTTTTGCGGAAGCGAAGACGGTCTACGGCAAGCTCGGCATCAAGTGCTGGATTTGCAAGGGTGACGTCAAGCCGAAGAAAAAGGCGGAAATCAAACCTGAAGCGGCGCCTGTCGCCAGCTAATTTTTAGAGAAGAGATTTTGTTATGGCAATGCAACCGGCAAAAGTAAAGTTTCGCAAAATGCACCGCGGCAGCCGCACGGGGCTGGCGATGAGCGGCAACACTGTCGCGTTTGGTGAATACGGCCTGATGGCGTTGGAACGTTGCTGGATGGAAGGCAAGCAATTGGAAGCCTGCCGCGTGGCGGTCACCCGTCACATGAAGCGCAAGGGCAAGATGTGGATCCGGGTTTTCCCGCAGAAATCCTACACGAAGAAGCCGCTGGAAACGCGCATGGGCAAGGGCAAGGCGCCCCTCGAAGGCTGGGTGGCGGTCATTCGCCCGGCGAACATTTTGTTTGAAGTGGACGGCGTCACCGAGGCGGAAGCCCGCGAATCGATGCGCCTGGCCGCGGCCAAGCTGCCAATCAAAACCAAGTTTATTTCGCGTCACCAACACGCGGTCTGATAGCCCATGAAATTTGCTGAAATCAAAGACATGACGCTGGTGGAGTTGGCGGCCAAGAGCCGCGACCTCCGGCATGAGATGTTCAACCTGCGCCTGCAGCAGGCGAGCGCGCAGTTGGAGAAACCCGCGCGCCTGCGCACGCTGCGCAAGGACATTGCCCGCGTCGAGACACGCATCTCCGCACTGGGCAACCAGGCGAAGAAAACGGCGGCGAAATAAATTTGTATGGCTGAAGCAACGACCAATGTGGCGACGACCGGCAAGCGCAAACAGCGCGTCGGTGAAGTCGTCTCGAACAAGATGACCAAGACGATTGTGGTGCGCGTGGAACGCCGTTTCCCGCACGCGCAATACAAGAAAATTGTCACGTCCTACAAGAAGTTTTACGCGCACGACGAGAAGGGCGACGCGAAGATCGGCGACACCGTTCGCATCGAGGAATCGCGCCCGCTGTCGAAATTGAAACGCTGGACGCTCGTCGAAGTTGTCGAGCGCGCCGTTGAAACCGCAGTCGCCGCCTGATTTTAATTTTATGTTGCAAGTTCGATCCAGTTTGGATGTGGCGGATAACACCGGGGCCAAGATTGCTTGGAACATCGGTGTGCTCGGCCGCAACCAGCGTTATGCCGGCATCGGCGACGTCATCAAGGTCCACATCAAGGAAGCCGCGCCCGATGGTTCGGTGAAAAAAGGCGAAGTGCATGACGCGGTGATCGTCCGCACGCGCCAGATCATCAAGCGCGCCGACGGATCGGTGCTGCGTTTCGACAGCAACGCCTGTGTCATCATTGACAAGGAATTGAATCCGAAGGGCACGCGCATTTTCGGCCCGGTCGCCCGTGAGCTGCGCGATAAGAAGTTCATGAAGATCATTTCACTCGCGCCGGAAGTCATTTGAAGGTTATGTCAAAATTTCATGTAAAAAAAGGCGACCAGGTCGTCGTGCTGGCCGGCAAAGAAAAAGGCAAAAGCGGCAAAATCATCCATGTGATGACCGACAAGCAGCGCGTCGTGGTCGAAGGTTTGCAAATGGTCAAGAAGCACACGCGCAAGAGCCAGCAGAACCCCAACGGCGCCATCGTCGAACGCGAAGGCTCTATTCACATTTCGAATGTGAAAAAGACGGAGGCGGTTGCCGCGTAAATAATTTTTCACGGCCAAATCCGTGAGCTGAAAAATGAAATCCAGACTTTACAAGAAATATAACGACGAAGTGGTGCCGGCCCTCAAGGCCAAGCACAATTTCAAGAATGTCCACCAGGTTCCCAAGTTCGTGAAGATTGTCGTGAACATGGGGGTGAGCGCGTCCAATGAAAAGGGCGCGATCGAAGATGCGGCCAAGGACTTGAGCCAGCTGACCGGCCGCAAGCCGGTCATCAGCAAATCCAAGAAGGACGTGGCCAATTTCAAGCTCCGTAAAAATCAGGCGATTGGCTGCCGCGTAACGCTGCGCGGCGACGCGATGTATGAATTTTACGACCGTCTGGTCGCCACCGCGCTGCCGCGCATCCGCGATTTCCGCGGTTTGTCGCCGCGCAAGTTCGACGGTCGTGGTAACTATACGTTCGGGGTGCCGGATCAGACCATTTTCCCGGAAATCGAACTGGAAAAAATCAAGCGTCAGCAAGGCATGGACATCACAATCGTGACGACCGCCGGGAAAAATGAACTGGCGCACGATTTGTTGAAACTGATGGGTTTCCCGTTCGCAGAGAAATAATTTTTGTTATGGCCAAGAAAGCATGGATAGAGCGGAACAACCGCAAAAAGGAAACGGTTAAAAAATACGCCGCGATCCGCGCCGAATTGAAGGCGAAACGTGACTACGTCGGTCTGGCGAAGTTGCCGCGTGATGCCAGCCCAACGCGCGTGGTAAACCGCTGCGCGATGAGCGGCCGCCGCCGTGGCTATTGGCGCAAATTTGGCGTGTCGCGCCTCACGTTCCGCGAAGCCGCGCTGAACGGTTTGATTCCTGGCGTGACGAAGGCCAGTTGGTAATAATTTGAATCGTGCTGGCTGTCGGTTTCACACAGGTGATGAGGCCGAAACGCAGGACGAAAGCTAAAAAATATAATGAGCGATCCGATTTCTGACATGTTGACGCGCATCCGCAATGCGGGAAACGCGCAATTACCGACCGTGGAACTGCCGCATTCCCGCATCAAGGAAAGCGTGGCGAAACTTTTGCAGCAGCAAGGTTACATCACCGACGTGTCGGTCGAAGGCGACACGAAGAAGAAGCTCAAGATGCGCCTGAAGTTCAATGGCAAAAAAAGCGTTATCGAAGGTCTTAAGCGGGTCAGCAAGCCCGGTCTGCGCCGCTATGTTGGCGCGACGGAAATTCCCCGCGTGCGCGGCGGTCTCGGCGTGGCGATTGTCTCGACCTCGGAAGGTCTGCTGACCGACCAGCAGGCGCGCAAGAAAAATCTCGGCGGAGAACTGCTCTGCTACATCTGGTAATAATTTTATGTCTCGTATTGGAAAACAGCCGATTGCCATTCCCGCCAAAGTGAAGGTGGAAGTGAAGGGACAGAAAGTGCATGTCGAAGGCCCGAAGGGCAAGCTCGACTGGGAATTGCCCCAGCGCACGAGCCTCAAGGTGGAAGGCGACAAGATTGTTGTGGCCCGCGCCGGGGAAGATGCGCAGGCCAAGGCGCTGCATGGATTGAGCCGCGCGCTCGTAAACAACATGGTTAAGGGCGTGAGCGAAGGCTACGTCAAGAAGCTGGAAATTCAAGGCGTCGGTTTCAAGGCTGCCGTCCAAGGCAAGGTCGTGAACCTGGCCCTCGGTTACTCGCACCCGATTAATTACAACATTCCCGAACAGATCAAGGTCACGGTTGACGAAAACACCAAGATCACCATTGAAGGTCCGGACAAGATGCTGGTCGGCAAAGTGGCTTCGGAAATTCGCGCCTTCTATCCGCCGGAACCTTACAAAGGCAAGGGCGTTCGTTACGCTGGCGAACATGTCCAGCGCAAGGAAGGCAAGACGGTTCAATAATAATTTTTGTTCACGGCAGAATCCGTGAAACCATTGAAATGAGAACGGAAAAGAAACTTAAACTGAAGCAGCTCCGCCGCTGGCGTATCCGCAAAACGGTTACTGGTACCGCTGAGCGCCCGCGCATGGCCGTGTGCTTTTCGAACGAAAACATCCACGTCCAGTTCATTGACGACGTTGACGGCAAGACCCTCGCCGCGACCTCGACGGTGGGCAAGGGCGAAGCGAAAGATTTGTCCGCCAACGTGAATGGCGCCAAGAAGGTCGGCGCGATTGCGGCGAAAGCGGCGCTGTCCAAGGGTATTACGGCCGTGGTGTTCGACCGCGGCGGCAATCGTTATAATGGCAAGGTCAAGGCGCTCGCCGATGCGGCGCGCGAGGCCGGGCTGAAATTTTAACCCGAACCGGAGAATTTATCGTGGCTGAAACTGAAAATATTCCAGTTGGTGAACAACAACCGCAGCCGGCGGCGACAATAGTGTCCGCGCCGGAAGAAAAGCGTGATTATCGCGATCAGCGCGGCGGCCAGCGCGGTCGTGGCGGCCGCCCGGGCGGGCGTCGTCAGTCCGACGATGGCAACAAGGGCGGTGACGACCTTGTTGAAAAAGTCGTTTTCATCAACCGTTCCTCAAAAGTGGTCAAAGGCGGGCGCCGTTTCAAATTTAGCGCGCTTGTCGTCGTTGGCGACAAGAAGGGCAGGGTCGGCATTGCGCTTGGCAAGGCATCGGAAGTCGCGGACGCTATCAAGCGTGGCGGTGAACTCGCCCGCAACAAGATGCAATCAGTTTCGTTGAAAGATGTGACGATTCCGCACGAAGTTTATTCCTGCTACGGTGGTGCAAAAATTCTCCTCCGTCCGGCCTCGCCCGGAACTGGCATCATCGCCGGTAAGACGGTTCGTTCCGTTTTGGAATCCGCCGGGGTGAAGGACGTTTTGACGAAATCACTCGGCTCCAAAAACGCCGCCAACGTGGTGAAGGCCACGTTGAACGGACTGTTAAGCCTCCGCACGCGCGAACAAATTTACACCTCGCGCGGGTTGGAAATAAAAAAAGTTTCCGCCCCGAAAGCTCCTGAAGCGGCGGCGGCCTGACAATCAATTTTATGCGACTGCACAATCTCAAACCCCGTCCCGGCGCGAAGCACCGCACCAAGCGGCTCGGTCAAGGTGAATCCAGCGGCCGTGGCAAAACGGCTGGTCGCGGTGGCAAAGGCCAGACCGCGCGTTCCGGCAGCTCGATCCGCATCGGCTTTGAAGGCGGCCAGATGCCGCTCATGCGCCGCATTCCCAAGCGCGGTTTCAACAACGCCCGGTTCACCACGGCCTACAGCCCGGTTAACGTCGGCGATTTGAATCAGTTCGAAGCAGGTGCGCGGGTTGATGAAACGGCCTTGCGTTCCGTCGGTCTGGCCAATGGTCCCGTAATGGGCATCAAAATTCTCGGCACCGGCGAACTCACCAAAAAATTGACGGTGGTCGTCAGTGCCATCAGCGCGTCGGCCAAGGCGAAAATCGAAGCCAAGGGCGGCTCGGTGGAAATCGTCGCCAAGAAACCCGCGGCTCCGGCCGGAAAATAATTGGCCTGAAGGATGTTTCGCTCCATCGCCAGCACTCTCGGCAACTGCTTCAAAATTCCGGAGCTGAAGTCCAGGATTTTGTTCACGCTTGGTCTGCTGGCGGTCGTTCGCCTGTTATCGGTCATTCGCATCCCCGGTTTGAACGGTGAAGCGCTTTCCGAATACTTCTCGCGGCAACAGGGCAACGGCGGCCTGCTCGGGATGTATAACACTTTTGCCGGCGGCGCGTTTGAGCATTGCGCCATTGGTTCGCTGGGCATCATGCCCTACATCAGCGCGACCATCATCATCCAACTGCTCACGGCTGTCGTGCCGCGCTTGAGTAAAATGGTGCGCGAAGAGGGTGGTCGGACGAAAATCATCCAATACGGTCGCTACCTCACGGTACTGCTGTGCCTCGGGCAGGGTGTTTATTTTGCGAACAACTGGGCGCATCCCGAAACCGTGTTTCGCGGTTTTGACGCGACCAAGCAGTTGGTGTTGATCAGCAATCACTATTGGTATTTGACACAGGCGGTTCTGGTGATGACAGCGGGTACGATGTTGTTGATGTGGCTGGGCGAACAAATCACCGAACGTGGCATCGGCAACGGTGTTTCGCTGGTCATCACCGTCGGCATTCTGGCGCGGATGCCGCGCGCGGTGACGGCGTTGAAGGATATGTTTTTTCCGGCCGGCGGTTCAGAAATGCAGCAATATCATTTTGCCGGTACCGGGTTGATGCTGCTTTTGTTGCTGGTGCTGGTCATTGGCGGCGTCATTGCCATCACGCAGGCGCAGCGGAAAATTCCGGTGCAATACGCCCAGCGCGCGGTGGGTCGCAAAATGTATGCGGGTGGAACGTCGTTCATGCCGTTGCGCGTGAATTATGCCGGTGTTATGCCGATTATCTTTGCGCAATCCATTCTGATGTTTCCGCAGCCGGTTTGCAGCTGGCTGGCGCAACACGCACCGGGTTTCATGCGTGATCCATTCCAGTGGCTTAATTTGCAACTGGGTTATGGCTCCGGTATGTATCTCACGATTTACTCGTTGATGATTTTGTTTTTCTCATATTTCTGGGTGGCAACCCAGTTCAATGAAATTCAGATTGCCGATGATTTGAAGAAAAATGGCGGCTATATTCCCGGCGTGCGTCCGGGACTGGGAACCAGCGACTATTTGCATCACGCTATGAGCCGTATCACGCTGGCGGGTGCCATTTTCCTGACGGTGATCGCAACGATTCCAATCATTTTGGGTCGGCAGATGAGCATTCCGCCAGACGTGGCGCAGTTTTTCGGCGGCACAAGTATTTTAATTGCGGTTGGCGTTTTGCTCGACACGATGCGTCAGGTGGAATCGCACTTGATGATGCGGCATTACGACGGATTCCTGAAGAAGGGAAAAATCCGGGGCCGGTTCTAAGTTGTTGTGGCTGGAATTAAGCTCAAGTCAGAGGACGATTTGAAGTTGATGCGTCCGGCGGGTTGGGTGGCGGGAAAAGTTTTGGATGAGATTGCGGCGTTTATCAAGCCAGGTATCACGACCCGTCAGATTGATAATTTTGCGGCAGACCGGATCAAGAGTTATGACGGGAAGAGCGCGTTTCTCGGGTATCGGAAGTTTCCGTGCCACACGTGTCTGTCGGTGAACGATGAAGTGGTTCACGGCATCGCGTCGGAACGTGAATTGAAATTAGGCGACATCGTCAGTGTGGATGTTGGTGTGTTGCACCAAGGTTTTATCGGTGACACGGCGCGGACGGTGGCGGTGGGCGGATGTGGCGTTGCGGCGCAACGGTTGCTTGACGTGACGGAACAATCGCTCTATCTGGGCATCGCGCAGGCGAAGCCGGGCAACCGGGTGCTGGATATTTCGATTGCGGTTCAACAATACATTGAAAAAAACGGATTCAGTGTAGTGCGCGAATTTGTCGGTCACGGGGTCGGTCGTTCGATGCACGAAGAGCCGCAAGTGCCGAATTTTGACGAGGGCAAGAAGAACTCGCCGAAGTTGAAGCCGGGCATGACGATTGCGATCGAGCCGATGGTGAATATCGGTCGTTCTGACGTAAAAATACTGAAAGACGGCTGGACAGTGGTGACGCAAGATGGTTCACTATCTGCCCATTTTGAGCATACCATTTTGGTTACGGACGGTGAGCCGGAGATTTTGACATGGGCGAGAATGCCTTCCGCGTTGAAGCCCGCGTGATTGCAGCGCTGCCGAATGGCACGTTTAGCGCGGAATTGAGCAATGGCCACCGTCTGACGGCGTTTTTGGCCGGGCGGGATAAAGTTTTTTTTGTCGGTGCGAAGGCTGGCAACAAAGTAAAGTTACAATTAACGCCTTACGACTTGAGCGTGGGGCGTATTTTAGTCGAAACGGAAAAAAATTTGTAAAATGAAAGTTAGAGCGTCAGTTAAAAAAATGTGTGAGCACTGCAAAATTGTGAAGCGACGCGGCGTGATCCGCGTCATCTGCACAAACAAACGCCACAAGCAACGGCAAGGTTAATAAAAAATTTATGGCACGCATCATTGGTGTAGAAGTTCCGCCCGGCAAGCGCATTGACATTGCGCTGCGCTACATTTACGGCATCGGCCCGGTCAACGCGAAGGAGATTCTCGAACGCGCGAACATTGACCCGTCCATCCGCGCAAAGGATTTGACCGAGGCGCAGCTCTCGCAGATTGTCCACGCGATCCAGGAAGGCAAGTATGTCATCGAGGGCGACCTGCGCCGCGAGCACGGCATGAACCTTAAGCGTCTTCAGGGTATCAAGTGTTACCGCGGCATTCGCCATCTGCGCGGTTTGCCGGTGCGCGGCCAGCGGACACAGACCAATGCCCGGACGCGCAAAGGTCCCCGCAAGACCGTCGGCGTGCAGCGCAATCCGAGCGCCAAAGCCGGCATCCACTGATAATTTTGAGATTTGGAATTGAATAACGCTATGTCCGAAGAAAAGAAAAAAACCGCCGCGCCGAAGAAGGAAAAAGAAGTGAAGGCCGCCGCCGCTGCGACTCCCGCCGCCGAGGTGAAGGAAGCCAAGCCGAAAAAGGAAAAGGCGGCCGTGCCCGGCGCTACTCCGGCCGTTCCGGCGGAACCGGTTGCCCCCGTGATTCCGACCGCCGCCGACCTGCTCGGCGAAGATCCGAATGCGAAGAAAATCGTCAAGGCCAAGCACGCCAAAAACATTTCCGTAGGCATTGCGAACATTCTTGCGACGTTCAACAACACGCAGGTAACAATCACCGACATGCAGGGCAACCTCATCGGCTGGTCCGCCGCCGGTCGCGTGGGTTTCAAGGGTTCACGCAAGAGCACGGCTTACGCCGCGCAGATGGTCGCGCAGGACGCCGCCCGGCAGGCGATGGCTCACGGCATGAAGGAAGTGGAGATCCGCGTCAAGGGTCCCGGCTCCGGTCGTGAATCCGCCATTCGCGCGCTTCAGGCCATTGGTTTGGAAATCAGCGCCATCAAGGACGTGACACCGGTGCCGCACAACGGCTGCCGCCCGCGTAAAAAACGCCGCGTGTAAAATCATCAATCGTAAATCGCAAATAATATTTTTCTATGGCTCGTTATACAGGTCCCCGCGTCCGCATTAGCCGCCGTTTCGGAATTCCGATTTTCGGCCCGACAAAATATCTTGAACGCCGTAACTATGGTCCCGGCGTCCACGGCCCGAAGTCGCGCCGCAAGACCACCGAATACGGCGAAGGTTTGAATGAGAAGCAGAAGCTCCGCTATTTTTACGGGCTGATGGAGAAGCAATTTCGCGGCGTCTATGAAAAGGCTTTGCGCCGCCGTGGTGTCACCGGCGAGATCATGTTGCAGATTTTGGAGACGCGTTTGGATAACGTGGTTTATCAGCTCGGTTTCGGCAGCACTCGTGCCGCCGCCCGGCAGATGGTGAATCACGGTCATATCCTCGTGAACGGACGCAAGGCGGCTATCGCGTCGTTCGCGCTCAAGGTGAACGATGTCATCACCGTGAAGAACAATAATGTCTCGAAGCAGCTCGCGACCAAGGGGCTTGAAACCTCCACCAGCCGCGCGGTGCCGGACTGGTTGTCTTTGAACAAGGAAGAGCTCAAAGGCGTGGTGATGCGCATACCGACGCGCGACGAGATCCAGCCGATTGCCAACGAGCAGGCCGTGGTCGAATTTTATTCCCGCTAAACCGTAAACCAAGAATGACAATTACACGGGCTTTTCCGGCCGGGAATAAATTTGCCGGGCAAGCCAGATTAAAATTGTCGAAAGGAAAATATGCCAGTTCGTCTCGGACGTTTTGAAATGCCCAAGCGGTTGCAGAAGGAAGAATCCTCCGCCACCGAAAACTACGCGAAGTTCATTGCCGACCCGTTTGAAACCGGTTACGGCCACACCGTCGGCAACTCGCTTCGCCGGGTGCTGCTTTCCTCGCTAGAAGGCGCGGCTATCACTTCCGTCAAGATTGACGGCGCGATGCACGAGTTCACCACCGTTGAGGGCGTCGTGGAAGATGTCACCGACATCGTTTTGAACCTGAAGAAGGTTAAATTCAAGGCGCACACCCGCGACGAGCAGGTGCTGCTGCTCTCCGTGAACAAGGAAGGTGCCGTTACGGCCGCCGACATCCAGGCCAACCAGAACGTTGAGCTCGTGAACCCCACGCAGCACATCTGCACGCTGGACAAGAAGAAGAAATTTGAGATGGAGCTGACGGTCAAAATTGGCCGCGGCTTCTGCGCGAGTGATGACAACAAGAAGCCCGGTCAGGCTATCGGTATCGTGGCGATCGACTCCATATTCTCGCCGGTGACCCGCGTGCGTTATGCCGTCGAAGCCGCCCGCGTCGGCAACCGCACCGACTATGACCGGCTGGTTCTGGAAGTTTGGACGGACGGCCGTATCACGCCCGACGATGCGCTCACGCAGGCATCCGCGATTCTGGCGCATCACCTCGACGTGTTTGTCGGCTACGACAAGAACGCGGTGGAATTTGAAGAAGCGGCCGACAAGCAGGACGACGAGAAGGCCAAGCTCAAAAAATTGTTGAACATGAGCGTCAACGAGATCGAATTGAGCGTTCGCGCTGCGAACTGCCTCAACAACGCCAACATCACCACTGTCGGCCAGCTCGCGCTGAAGACGGAGCAGGAGATGCTGAAATATCGCAACTTCGGCAAGAAGTCGCTCAACGAAATCAAAGAGAAGCTCACTTCCCTCAACCTCTCGCTCGGCATGAATTTCGAGCCGGGTCTCGTCGAGGCCCCGAAGGAAGAAGCTCCCAAAGCGGAATAAGGATTTGCCATGAGACATTTGAAGCGCACGGCCAAGCTGGGCCGCACCTCGGAACATCGCAACGCGATGCTCGCCAATCTGGTTTGCAGTCTGATCGAACACAAGCGCGTGACGACGACTTTGGCCAAGGCCAAAGCTGCGCGTTCCGTCGCCGAAAAGATGGTCACGCTCGGCAAGAAGGGCACCATCGCCCACCGCCGTCTGGCCGTGGCCCGGTTGCATCAAGAAGCCGCCGCAAAAATCCTGTTCAAGGAAATTGCGCCGGCATTCAAGGACCGCCGCAGCGGCTACACCCGCATCATTAAGCTAGAAAATCGTCAGGGCGACGCCGCCCCGCGCGCGATTCTGGAATGGGTAGACACCGTAGTTCCCACCGCCGCACCGGCCACTTCCGCGACCGAGGCCAAGGCTGAGGAAAAGAAGTAATTTCGCCAAAAGCACAAAGCCCGCTCAAATCTTGAGCGGGCTTTTTTGTTTTCAGTAAATCTTGTGGTTGCGAGACGTTATGCTTTCCGGCTCTGAATAAATTTTCCGACATCAAATCCAAAGATCCCGCCGATGATTGGCAGCAGTGGCAAAAAATGTGACCCGTCGAGATCATTCAAAACGGTCATGGCTACCCGCGCACTGCTCACTTTGCGTTCGGATCGGGAATAAAAATTTTCTTACCGACGTAAAGCTTGGTCGCATCCAGGCCGGGATTTGCCTTGAGTATTTGCGTGCTCGTCACCTTCACGCCCTGCTCGCGATACGCCTTGGCGATCAACCCCACCGTATCGCCCGCTTTAACCATGTATTCATAGCCCTTTTGCGGCGTGGCGGGCGCGGCAGTGGTGTCATCGGTGGCGGGAGCCTTGGGTGCGGGCTTGGTTTTCACCGGCGCAGCGGCGGCCACTTTGCCGAGCTTTTCGATTTCCTTGAGGATTAGATCGCGGTCATCCTGCCGTTTCTTGTCAATCTCCTGCACCTTCGTGGTGAGGGTTTTCAAATCGTCACGGCTGGCGCTGTCGTTCACGGCGGGCGTGTTGACTTTGTCGCGCAGCTCGGAGAAATCCTTCCGCAATTCGGCAATGGCCTGATCCTGTTTGCCCTGGGCTGCGAGCACGTCCTGAATCTGTCCGCTCAATTTGTCAATCTGTTGTTGCGCCGCAGCGTCCTGCCCGAAAACCAGCGTGGTTGAAACTGAAGCGAATAAAATGAGAAACCAATATTTTTTCATGACAAAATGAATAGCTCGTTTCCCGCTGGCGTCAATTTTTAATCACCGGCAAAACTACCGGCGGGAGATCCGCCGAAGTCTCGCTCAATGATATTCCTGCACCGTCTTTACGTCATAGCCGGATTTTTTCAGCGCGGCGATGCCGCGCGCGGCGGCCAGCGCGCTGGAAATCGTCGTCATGATCGGTGTGCCGGTGTAAACCGCCGTGGTGCGGATTTTCACCTCGTCGGCGCGCGGTGTGGCGCCACTGGGGGTGTTGATGACGAGCTGTAGCTCCTTGTTCTTAAGCAGGTCAACGGCATTGGGCCTGCCTTCGGTGAGCTTGAAAATACGCTCCACTTTCAACCCGGCCTTTTCCAAAACCGCCGCCGTGCCGCCGGTGGAAATCAATTCGAAGCCGAGGTCGGCAAACTGTCGGGCAACGTCGGCGACCTGTTTTTTGTGCGCGTCGCTGACGCTGATGAAAACTTTGCCGCCGAGCGGCAATGGTGAGCCGGCGGCCATCTGCGATTTGGCGTAAGCGATGCCGCGGTCGGCGTCCAGGCCCATGACCTCGCCGGTGGAGCGCATTTCCGGCGAGAGCAAAATATCCTGGCCATGAAACCGGTTGAACGGGAAAACGGATTCCTTCACCGCCCAATACTTTGGCCAAATTTCTTCGGTGAAATTCAGTTCCTTCAAAGTTTTCCCAGCCATCACTTTCGCGGCGAGCTTGGCGAGCGGAAAGCCAATAGCCTTGCTTACGAATGGCACGGTGCGCGAGGCGCGCGGATTCACTTCGAGTACGTAAACGGTGTCGCCTTTCACGGCGTATTGGACGTTCATCAGCCCGATGACTTGCAGTTCGCGCGCCATGGCGTGCGTGTATTCGCGGATGGTGGCAATGACTTTTTTTGAGAGCGTGTGTGGCGGCAGTACCATGGCGGCATCGCCGGAATGGACGCCGGCGAATTCGATGTGCTCGAGCATTCCGCCGATGACAATCGTGACGCCGTTTGGCAGGCCGACATCAGTGATGCAATCCACGTCCACTTCGGTTGCATCCTCCAAAAACTTGTCCACCAGCACCGGTCGTTCGGGGGAAGCTTCAACGGCGAACTTCATGTAGTGCGACAGTTCGCTGTCCGAATAAACAATCTGCATCGCGCGGCCACCCAGCACAAAGCTCGGTCGTACTAGCACGGGATACCCCAGTTTCTTGGACGCTTCGAGCGCCTCTTCGGCGTTCGTGGCAAGGCCGTTTGGCGGCTGTGGGATGTCCAGCTTGCGCAGCATCGCAGCGAACAGCTTGCGGTCCTCGGCGATCTCGATGCTCTGCGGCGAGGTGCCGATGATATTGACGCCGTTTTTCTGTAAGCCGAGCGCAAGGTTTAGCGGTGTCTGGCCGCCAAACTGCGCGATGGCTCCCCAGCACTTTTCCCGTTCGTAAATGTGCAGCACGTCCTCCAGCGTGAGCGGTTCAAAAAACAGTTTATCGCTGGTGTCGTAATCCGTGGAAACTGTTTCGGGATTTGAGTTCACCATGATGGTTTCAAAACCATCTTCCTTGAGCGCAAACGCGGCGTGAACGCAGCAATAGTCAAATTCAATGCCCTGGCCGATGCGGTTGGGGCCACCACCGAGAATCATCACTTTCTTTTTCGGCGAATCGGGTTTGACCTCGTCATCTCCGCGGTCGTAGGTGGAATAATAATACGGCGTGTAAGCCTCGAACTCGGCGGCGCAGGTGTCCACGAGGCGGTAGCTGGGAAGCAAATTTAATTTCTTCCGCAACGCCCGGATTTCATCTTCAGTGGCGCCGGTCAAATGGGCGATCTGCCGGTCGGAAAATCCGAGCGACTTGGCTTGGGCGAGTTTTTCAATGTTGAGCGGCGGCATGGTCGAAATCAAAGTCGCCATAGTAAGCCGAAATTTCTCCTGTGTGTCCAGAAAGTATGAAGCAAACACGCTTGCTGACGCGTCCGGAATGCTTTATCAAACCTCCATGACCGGCCTGATGCGAACGATGCGCTGGCTGCCGCTGTTGCTGGCGGTGGAGGCCTCGGCGCAGATTGACCCGGTCAAACGCGACCTCATCCAGATCGGCTACAATCAGCCGGTCGAGGGCCGCGCACCGGTGGCGGGCTATGCATTCTACTATCATAACCAGCCGGATTTTCTCCGCACCAACCTGACGCTGCGGATCGCCTTGGCGCCGGTGTATCTGGATTCTGAACTCGGCTTTGTCCACGGCCTCGGTCCGAACACGGATTTTGCCATCGGTGCAGCGGGTGGCGGCTTTGCTGACAGCTACAACGAAATGCGCGGCGGCAAATGGATTGAGGGCGAATCCTTCGATGGCCACGGCGCGGAACTTTCCGCCAGCGTGTATCACCTATTCAATCCCGGCGACCTGATCCCGCTGAATTTTGTTTTGCGCGGCGCGGCGCACTATTCTGTTTACGAAGCCAACGACAGTACGGCGGCCAATTTCAAAACGCCAGATGACGGCGCGACCTACAGCGTCCGCACCGGCCTGCGCTACGGCGGCATTGAGCCGACGCTGTTTCCCGACCTCGCGATGGAACTTGCCGTATGGTATCAGGGGGAATTTCGCGACCACGCCGGCGCATATGGTTTCAATGGCGACCGCGAACTGGAATCCGCCACGCATTTGTTTTGGGCCTCGGCGGCTCTATCCTATACGCTGCCGGAAAGTAAGCAGAATTTTTTTGTGCGCGTCGTCGCTGGCACCAGCTTGGATCCCGATCGGATGAGCGCGTATCGCCTCGGCGGGTTTCTGCCGCTGGTGGCGGAATATCCGCTGTCGCTGCCCGGGTACTATTTTCAGGAATTGAGCGCGCGGCAGTTTGCGCTGGTGAACGCCAGTTATCTCTTGCCGATTGCGCCTAATCAGCGGTGGAACCTGCTTTTCAACGGCGCCACCGCCGGTGTCAAATATCTTGAAGGCACGGGGCAGTCGGGCAACTGGGTGAGTGGCGTTGGCGCAGGCATTTTGTATCGCTCTCCGTCGGACCGGTTTAAATGCATCGTGACTTACGCCTACGGCGTGGATGCGTTCCGCTCCGACGGGCGCGGCGCGAACAGCGTCAGCTTCCTGCTGCAAATTGACCTCGACCGGCATTCTGGCGGCGGTTTCAACCCCGCGCAGCCCGACCACTGGCGCGGCTGGAACTGGCTGCTGGGACGCTAAAAGTGCGGTCGTCCGCGAACGCCCGATGTGTTTACTGGTTTTCACCGCCACGGTGCCGCCGTATTCGCAGCAGAAAAATGTCGTGGTCGCTTTGCCCGCTGGCGTGGTATGGTGAAGCGAATATGTTCGGGCGATTCGCTGATGGCGAAAGATCGCTGCGGCTAGAATCAGCGGTGGCGCTCTCCGACATTTCAGGCTTTATCTGCCAGAAAATGCGAGCTGCCGATACCGGGTGGTCAAGCCAGTAACTCGGTCGCCATTGTGAGAATTCAATTTTTTGTCGGTTTGCTTTAGAGTGGCACGGACAACTTTGGAGGCATGGCATTTCACCGCAAAGCTAAAATTTATTTTTGAAGTTTGAACGTTCAGCCCGTTTTCACGCTCTATTCCTTGCTTCCACGCGGATTAACCGTTGGCAACGGCGCGTTTTCCCGTAATATAATTAGACGTTCATGCGCCAGTTTCGCAACATCGCGGTCAACGCCTCTATGGAACTTGTCCGGCAGCCGGTTTTTCTGCTGCTGCTGACGGGTTCCGTTCTGTTTGAGATTTTTCTCGCGGTGCCGTATTACTTCGCGTTTGGCGACGAAATGAAGCTTGTCAAAACCAGCGCGCTGGCGGTGATGCTGCTGACTGGCCTGTTCGGCGCGGTGCTGAGCGCGTCCGCCTCGCTGGCGAGGGAAATCCGCACCGGCACGGCGTTGGCGGTGCTGTCCAAGCCGGTCGGTCGCGCGCAATTCCTGCTGGCCAAATTCGTCGGGCTGGCGGCGGCACTGACGCTGTTGGCTTACGTCAATCTCATTGGCGTGATGACCGCGAGCTGGATGGCATTCGATGCCTACGGCAAAACCAACCTGACTGACATCGGCATCTTCACTGGTGCCATCGTCATCGCCTACGCGTTGGCGGGTTTTAGCAATTATTTTCTGCGCCGGCCGTTCGTCAGCGACGCAGTGTTTGCGATGGTGGTGATGGTGACGCTGGCAGCTTTCGCCATCTTTCAATTCACCGTGCAGATGCAGAGCGTCGGCGAACATGCGGCGGTGGACTGGCGGCTGGTGCCGGCGGGACTGCTGGTTTTGCTCGCTTTCTGGATTTTCGCGGCGGTGGCGCTGGCGTGCTCCACGCGGCTGGACATGATTGCCACGCTAGCCGTCTGCTCGGCGGTTTTTCTGGTTGGCCTGATGTCCGATTATCTCTTCGGATTGCCCGCCGCTAAAGGCAGTTGGTGGGCATCGGCGCTTTACAGCATCGTCCCGAACTGGCAGCTTTTCTGGCTCGCCGACGCGCTCGAAACCGGCAAAAGCACGTTTCAATGGGCCTATGTCGGCAAGGCGTTCGGCTATGCGATTTTTTACGCCGGCGCGGCGCTGGCCGTGGCCGTGGCGCTGTTTGATGACCGGGAATTGAGCTAAAAAATGGAACGCAACATCCAAAAAAACGGCCTGGTGAACCTCGCGGTCGCGGTTCTGATTTTTCTCGCCGGTTGCGGCGTGACCGTCATGGCCGGTGCGCTCGCCGGGCAGGCGGCGGCGGTTTTCCTTGGCCTCGGCGTGCTGGTGACATTTATCAGTTGGTTCCAGATGCGGCTCGAAGAAAACGAACGCTCGGAAAAACTGGAGCTTGACGAACTTGCCCGCAGCCGTGGGGCGTCGCTCTTCGAGGTGAAGGATTCCGGCAGCTTCCCCGCGCGGAACGCCCGCGCACAGTTTGAAAAATATTTCGTGCCCAGTTTTGCCGTGCTGCTGCTGCTGCTCGAGGCCGTCGGCGCATGGGGGCTTTGGTATTGGAGCGGCAATAACCCAGAGACGCTCAAGGCCGCCAACGCCACGGCGTCGCTGTCGCTGTTCGCCATTTTTGCGCTGCTGCTGTTCTTGTTCGGCCGTTTTTCCGTGACCATTGCGCGGCTGGAAAACCACCGGTTGCTCCGCCCCGGCGCGAGCTTTCTGCTGGCTGGCGCCTATGTTTGCGCGCTGTCCGCGCTGGCCATTGCTGGCGTTGAGGCGAAATATCCGCGCGCTGATTTTTGGGTCGCGCGCGGCTTGTGTGTGCTGCTCGGCGCGCTGGCGGCGGAAAATTTGCTGACGCTGCTGCTGGAAATCTATCGTCCGCGGGTGAAGGGTAAAATCGCCCGTCCGCTTTACGAAAGCCGCGTCGCTGGCATCTTCGCGCAGCCGGAAAGCCTTTTCACCACGGCGGCGCAGACTTTGGATTACCAGTTTGGTTTCAAGGTTTCGGAAACGTGGTTTTTTCAGGCGCTGCAAAAAAATCTGCCGACGCTGCTGCTTATCCAATCCGCCGTGCTGATTTTGTCCACCTGTTTCGTGTTTGTGGACGCAGGCGAGCAGGCTGTGCTGGAGCATTACGGCAAGCCGGTTGCGACGCTGAACGCCGGCGCCCATTTCAAATTGCCTTGGCCGATTGACAGGATTTACCGCTTCCGCACCGAGCAGATTCAGTCCTTCGCCGTCGGCTACACCTCGGATGCCCAGAGCGAGAACGTACCGATCATCCTCTGGACCGTCAGCCACAACAAGGAGGAAAACTTTATTGTCGGCAACCGCGCGCCGCTGACGGCCGCCGGAACCAATGCTACTGTGAGCAGTAAACCCGTCGGCCTCATCACCGTCAGTATCCCGGTGCAGTTCCAGATTACGAACATCACGGACTGGGTCTATAAAAATTCCGAGCCAAACGATCTGCTGCAAAGCCTCGCCACGCGCGAAGTCGTGCGCTACCTCGCCGGCAGCGATTTGAATGACATTCTCTCGCACGGCCGGCTGGAGGCGGCTTCGGCTTTGCGCGATAAAATTCAGGACGCAGCGAATGCCCGCCAGCTCGGCGCAAAAATCATTTTTGTCGGCCTGCAGGATATTCATCCGCCGACGGCAGGCGAAGTCGCGGCGACCTACGAAAAAGTTGTCGGCGCGGAGCAGGCCCGGCTGGCGACGGTCCTCATTGCCGAGTCCGCCGCCATCCGCACGAACGCCCTCGCCGACGCGACGGCGTTCACCGTCACGAATGTCGCCGACGCCAGTCGCGTGCGCGCCATTACCACGGCGTTCTCACGCGCCGGCCTGTTCACAAACCAGCTTCCGGCGTTTGCCGCCGCGCCGTCGGTTTACCGCCAGCGGCTGTATCTGCAGAATTTCGCCGCCGCGACCCGGAATGCGCGAAAATATATTTTGCTGGTCACCAACACGCAGGACGTCGTCATCTTTGATTTGCAGGACAAGATCCGCGACGATCTGCTGAATGTCTCTGTCCCCGCCGATTCCAAGCCATGAAAAAGAACCTGATCACCCTCATCATCGCCGCAATTTTGGTGGTGATTTTCGCGCTGCTGTTGTTCACCTTCCAGGTGCGGCAGTCGGAAGTTGTCGTTGTTTCGACGTTTCTCAAGCCGACGGATACCATCACCAATGCCGGCCTTTACGTGAAATGGCCATGGCCGGTGCAGAGCATCAACCGCTTCGACCAGCGTGTGCAGACGTTTGCCGACATTTCCAGCGAAACGCTCACTGCCGACAGCACGATGCTCCTCGTCAATGTCTTCGTTGGCTGGAAGATTTCCGACGCGAAGGAATTTTTTCCAAAGTTTCCCGGCGGCTCGACGCTCGCGGCGCAGCGCCAGTTGGAAAACATGCTCCGCAGCGCGAAGGCGGCGGTTGTGGGTAAACACAATCTGTCTGATTTCGTGAATTCCGATCCGGCGCAGCTCAAGTTCGTCGGAATCGAAAAAGAAATTCAAAATTCCGTCGAAGCGGAACTCGCCAAGAATAATTACGGCATCAGCCTCAAATTTCTCGGCATCAAGAAGCTTGGTCTGCCGGAAAATGTCACGCAGTCAGTGTTCGACCGCATGAAAGCCGAGCGCACGAAGTTTATCACCGAGGCGCAGTTCAAGGGCGAAGCCGAGGCCACGAAGATCAAATCTGCCGCCGAACGCCTGGCCGCCGATGTCATTTATAACGCACAAGCCGAAGCCACACGCATCGAAGGCGCCGGCGTGGCCGAGGCCGCGAAAACGCTGGGCGTGTTCCAGGAAAATCCGGAGCTGGCGGTGTTCCAGTTGCAGCTTGAGGCGCTGAAAAATTCGCTCGGCCAGAAATCCACGCTGATTTTTGACGAGCGCACGCCGCCGTTCGACCTGTTCAAGAACCTGCCGGCGGTCAATCCCGGAAAGTGACATGAGCGACCACGATTATCACGACCATCCGCACGAGCCACGCCAAAGCGAAGCGACGGCGCCGCACATGCAGGATGCCGGCTCGCAGGCGCTCGCCGAGGCGTTGCGCAGTAGCTTCGTCATCGTCAAATTTGCCATGGTGGCACTCGTCGTCATCATTTTTGCGGCGGGATTTTTTACGGTTAATCCGGGTGAGAAAGCCGTCATTCTCCGGTTCGGAAAACCGCTTGGCGATGGGCCGAAGATGCTGTTGAGCGCCGGCAAATTGTATTGGTCGTTTCCGTATCCGATTGACGAGGTCGTCCGCATTCCGATCGCCGAAATCCAAAAAATCACGTCATCCGTTGGCTGGTATGCCACCACGCCGGAGATGGAACTCGCCGGCACCGAGCCGCCCGCCGGCGCGTCGCTGAACCCTCTGATTGACGGTTACGTGCTCACCGCCGACCGTAATATTATTCACACCCGCGCCACTGTGTCGTATCATATTGATGACCCGCGCACGGCAATCTTCAGCTTTGCCGCTGGCACAAACCACCAGTTCAACCTTGGTGGCATTTCAAACGCCGTGCAAGACGCCGCAAACAACGCCCTCGTCGCCACCGCCGCGCGGTTCAACGTGGACGACATCCTCACGCACGACATCGCCGGTTTTCAGGATGCCGTGCGGGCACACGTGGACGAGTTGGTTGCGCGCGAACGGCTCGGCGTGGTGATTGATCAGTGTCAGGTGCAGAGCGCCGCGCCGCGGCAGTTGAAGGAGGTTTTCGCCGCCGTCACCACGGCCCGCCAGAACCGCGACAAGCTTATCAACAACGCGCTCGGCGAGCAGAACCGTATTTTGAGCCAGGCCGGCGCAACCGCGTCGTCCGTCACCAACGCCGCCGAATCTGCGCGCACGCGCTTCGTCACCGGCATCCAGTCCGATGCCGAGGCGTTCAAGGCGCTGCTGCCGAAATACGATGGCAACCCGCAGCTTTACGCGCAACTGGAGTTGACCAAGGTCATGGCCGTCGTACTGACCAACGTGCAGGATAAAATCTTTCTGCCGCAACGCGCCGATGGTAAACCGCGCGAACTGCGCTTAATGTTGAACCGCGAACCGCCGCAGCCGAAATCCGCGGCGAATCCTTAAAATCGTTTCTCGTTAATATAAATTTGTATGCAGGTCACCTCACTTTTGAGTCAGCACGAACATGATGACAAGTGTGGCTGCGGCCACGACCACGAACATTCCGTCGTGCATCTTTGGCAGGCCGTCCTCGGCGTCGTCTGCGTTCTCAACGCCTTCATCGTGGACTGGCTGTTCGAAGCCGGCACCACGCTTGCCAGCGCCAGCGCCATGATTGGCGCGCTTATCCTGATTTATCCGATTATCGTCACAGCTGTAAAAGATTTGCGCGTCGGCCGCTTGAGTATCAACGAGCTTGTCGCCATCGCCGTGCTCGCGGCGTTCGCGTCCGGTGATTACAAGACCGCTGGCGTCGTCGCGTTTTTTATGCTTACCGGCGAACTCATCGAATCTCGCACTGCCGAGGGTGCGCGCAATTCCATCGAATCGCTCATCAAACTCACGCCCACCAAAGCGCGGCGGATTTTGAAGGCTGGAAATGAAGAGGAAGTTCCGGCGAGCCAGCTAGCCGTCGGCGATCTGATCCGCATCCGCCCCGGCGACAACGTGGCGGCGGACGGCGTGATCGTCAGCGGGCAGGGCTCATTCAACCAAGCCACCATCACCGGCGAATCGCTGCCGGTGGACAAAAAGTCGGGCGACGAAGTTTTTGCCGGGACGCAAAATCTGACCGGCGTTTTGGAAATCAAAGTCAGCCGCGCCGGCACCGACACCACGCTCGGCCGTGTGCGCGAACTCATCATCGCCGCTGAAAAAACCAAGCTGCCCATCCAGAAAATCGTGGATCAATACATGGGCTTTTACACGCCGCTGGTGCTGGTCATTGGCGCGTTGGTCTGGGCGTTCACGCATGACTTGAGCCGTGTCATCGCGGTGTTCGTGGTGTCCTGCCCGTGCGCCTTCATTCTCGCCACGCCGACCGCAATGGTCGCCGCGCTCTCTGCCGCCGCGCGCCTCGGCATCCTTATCAAGAATGTCGCCGACATCGAAACCGCCGCAAAAATCAACGCTTTCATCTTTGATAAAACCGGCACGCTCACGACGGGACAGCTTGCCGTCAGCCGCCTTGCGCCGCTAGCCGAAACCAAGCCCGCCGAATTGCTGCTGCTCGCCGCGTCCGCCGAAAAATACAGCAACCACCCGACGGCCAAAGCCCTCGCCAATCTCGCCAGCGAGGCCGGCGTGCCGCTGACCGAGCCAAAAGATTTTACCGAAACGCCCGGTCGCGGCGTGAAAGCCGAAATCAATGGCGCAAAAATATTAGTTGGCCGGGCGCAGTGGCTCAAAGACAACGGCATTGACGCCGGTTTTGAAAAATCCGTGGACGTGGACGATGCCGAAGGTTGGAGCCTGATTTTCGTCGCGCAAAATGGCAAGTGCGTCGGCTGGGTCGGCATGCAGGACAAGACCCGCAGCGAGGCGAAGGAAGCTTTGGCCGAGTTGAAGGAAGCCGGCGTGCGCCGCATCGCGATGGTTTCCGGCGACCGCCAGCCCGTCGCCACGCGTGTCGCGGCGGAAATCGCCTGCGAGGAAGCCAAGGGCGATTGCCTACCGCAGGACAAGGTGGATTTCGTCCGCGCCGTGAAGGCGAAAGGCTACAAGGTCGCAGTCGTCGGCGACGGCGTGAACGACGCGCCCGCGCTTGCAGCCGGAGACATCAGCATCGCGATGGGTGCGGCCGGCAGTGAAGTGGCCATCCACAGCGCGACGATTGCGCTGATGAACAACGACCTGCGCCGGCTACCGTTCCTCGTGAAACTTTCACGCAGCACGCGCTCCGTCATCAACCAAAATTTCATGTTCGGCGTTCTGTTCATCATTGTCGGCCTGACGATCACTTCGTTTGGCGTCATTGGCCCGATTGTCGCGGCACTGCTTCACAACGTGGGCTCGCTCATCGTGATTTTCAACAGCGCGCGGCTCGTTCGTAAAGGCGAGGAACTGGAGCATTTTCATCCCGAAATGGAGAAGTTTCCGGCCAAGCCCGCCGCCCACCTGACGCCGAAGCTGGCGTGAACTCAATTCACTGACTTATGCCTGCCGCTGATTCCAATTTGCAGTCCAACGGTGAAGTTGTTGTTTCCGTCCGCGGCCTCACAAAAGTTTTCAAGGATTTCTGGAACCGCCCGAAGGCGCGCGCGGTAGACGGCGTTGATTTTGAGGTTCGCCAAGGTGAAATCTTCGGCCTGCTCGGACCGAATGGCTCCGGCAAATCCACCACCATCAAGCTGCTACTTGGCTTGCTGAATCCGACGAAAGGACACATCGAGATCTTTGGCCATTCGCCACGCCATGTGCAGACGAAATCGCGCATCGGCTATCTTCCGGAGGAATCGTATCTCTACCGCTATCTCAATTCCCGCGAGACTTTGGACTTCTTCGGAAATTTGTTCCATCTCGACAAGGCCGACCGCAACAATCGCGCGGAACAGTTGCTGGACATGGTCGGCCTCGGCAAGACGCAGACGCGCGCCGTCGGCGAATTTTCCAAAGGCATGCAACGCCGCATCGGTCTGGCGCAGGCACTCATCAACGATCCCGAACTGATCATTCTCGACGAACCGACCGCTGGCCTTGATCCCATTGGCTGCCGCGAGGTGAAAGATTTAATCATCGCGCTCGCAAAGCGTGGTAAGACGGTGATTTTAAGCAGTCATCTTCTGTCCGACGTGGAAGACGTCTGCGACCGCGTGGTAATTTATTACGGTGGAAAAATCCAAGCAAACGGAACGCTGAAGGAACTGCTCGCCAAGCCGGATTCCCTGCGCATCACCACGCCGGTGCTGTCGCGCGAAACGCTGGAAAAAGTTCTGGCGACGATCCGCCATGATATTTCCACCGGCGAGGTGCGCGTGGATAATCCAACGCAGAATCTTGAAAGCTATTTCCTCGACGTGGTGGCCAAGGCCAAGCTGGCGGCGCATGAAACCAGCGGGGCGCAATCCGGCGCGAAAGTGGCGGAATATCTCCGTGCCGGCGGCGATGCGCAGCAGACGACGGAAAAAGTTTTGGGTAAATTGTCGCTGCCACAGGCTGCGCCGATTGAAGCACCCAAGCCGGCCTCCAAAACTATCGCACCGGGAGCGGATGAAAATAAGCTGGCGGAGTTGGTCCAACCAACCGCCCAACCGGCCAAGCCGGCTCCGAAAATAGAAGCGGCCAAACCGGTGGATTTATCCCGGGCGGATGAAAAATTGTCGTCGCTGCTCGGCGGCAAGAAATAAGTTTGGATGCAACGGATTCTCGCCATTGCCGGATTGACGTGGAAAGCCGCACTGCGGTTCAAGCTTTTCCTCGTCATCGCGGTACTATTGATTCTGGCGGTGGTCGGTTTGCCGCTCATCATCAAGGATGACGGCACGGCCCAGGGTTTTACGCAGATCATTTTGACCTACACGTTGAGTGCCATCACAGCGCTGCTGGGGCTTTCGACGCTGTGGCTGGCGTGCGGCACGCTGGCGCGCGATATCGAGGAATGTCAGATCCAGGTGGTCGTCACGAAGCCGGTTGCGCGGTGGCAGGTTTGGATAGGAAAATGGCTTGGCATCGTGTCGCTGAATGTCGTGTTGCTGGCAATTTCCGGCGGCTGTGTTTTTGGCTTGCTGCAATGGCGTGCGGGAAAACTGCCCGCCGCGGAGCAAAAGATTTTACGCGAGCAGATTCTGGTGGCGCGTGGCTCGGCAAAGGAGCCTAACAATCCGGCGGCGATTGACGCGGACACGGACCGGGTGTTGCAAGAACGGTTAAAATCCAGCGCGGTGGAAAAGGTGGATTTGCCGGAAGTGCGGAAGCAGATTCGCGAACAGGTGAAGGCGGCGCTGCAAATCGTCCCGCCCGGTTATGAGCGCAGTTGGAAAATTAACCTGGGATTCGCCAGGGATCGGCTCGCCGGCAAACCGTTGCAGTTGCGGGTGAAGTTCAATTCGGCCCAGAAGAGCGCGTCGGGCACTTTTGGCGCGCTATGGATGGTCGGCGATCCCCCCAAGACGAAATACTGGCAGACCGAAGCGCCGATGAGCCTCGCACCGGACACGTTCCATGAATTTGAAATTCCACCGGACTTGTTTGATGCGAACGGCGTGCTGACCATCACCTTCGCCAATCCCAACCAAACCGCACTGCTCTTCCCGCTTGAGGACGGTCTGGAGGTCTTGTATCCCGAAGGTGGCTTCGGGCTGAATTTTGCGCGCGGGCTGGGAATTATTTTCTGCTGGATGGCGCTGCTGGCGGCGCTGGGGCTGCTGGCGGCGAGCTTCCTGTCATTTCCGGTGGCGACATTTTTTGCGCTGGCGCTCCTGCTGGTGGCGCTGTCGAGTGGCACGCTGGCGGAGTCGGTCGAATCCGGTTCCGTTGCGGCGGGCAACGAGGAGACTGGCCAGGCTGGTTACTCGATCGCGGACATCGTTCTGATTCCGGCGTTCAAGGGCGTCCTCGCGGTCATCAGCCTGGTGAAAAATTATTCGCCGATTGATGCGTTGAGCAGCGGCCGCAGCATCACTTGGGGCGAACTCGGTTCGGCGTTTGCGCAAATAATCCTTCTGGTAGGCGGCGCGTTTGCGGTGGCGGGCATGCTCTTATTCAACCGGCGAGAACTCGCCACGGCGCAAGGAACCCAATGAACCCGCGCGTCAAAAAAGTTTTGCTGCTGCTGCTGGCTGGCGCGTTGTTGTTCGCCTCCGGCCAGCTCCAAAAATCGTTGAACCACGACCGCGAAGCGCTGGGTCTGACGCATGCGGCCCTGCTGGACAACGCGCCGCCGGTGCTGGCGTTCACCACCGTCGCGCTCGGTGGTTTTCGGGGATTGATTTCCAATTTTCTCTGGATTCGCGCGAATAATTTGGAGTTGGACGACAAGTTCTTCGAAGCGGCGCAGCTCGCGGACTGGATCACGAAGCTGGAGCCGACTTTCCCGACAGTCTGGGTTTTCCAGGCCTGGAACATGGCCTACAACATCTCGGTGAAGTTCAAGGATTTTCCTGACCGCTGGCGCTGGCTGGAAAACGGCATTGAGCTGCTGCGTGACGAGGGGCTGCGTTATAATCCGAACAGCGTGGATATCTACCGCGAGCTCGGCTGGTTCTTTCAGCACAAGCTGGGCGCGAACGTGGACGACGCGAACTTCTATTACAAAAGCCAGTGGGCGGGCGAGATGAAAAACTTTTTCGGGCCGAACGGCACGAACTTTGACCTACTGCTCAATCCGCCGGACGCCGTCGCGCGGACGAACGCCGCGCTGTTCCGCGACAAATATAAGCTCGACGCAACGTTCGCCAGACAGGTGGACAAGCAATACGGTCCGTTCGACTGGCGGTTGCCGGAGGCGCATGCGATTTACTGGGGCGCGCGCGGCCTCCGGGCGGCAAAGGAAAATCCCGGCAAGGCGAAGGCGGATGACCTCATCAAGCTGCGCCGTATCATCTACCAGTCCATGCTGCAGGCATTTCATCATGGTCGCATCATCATTGACCCGTTCACCAAGGCTTATTCGCTTGGCCCGAATCTCGACCTGACGCCGCAGGTCAACGCCGCCTACGAAAATCTGTATGCCGACGAAACCGATGCCGCACAAAAAAGCGGCATCCTGCGGGCGCAAAGAAATTTCCTGCGCGATGCCGTCTATTTCCTCTACGAGAACAACCGCATGACCGAGTCGGCCAAGTGGTTCAAGTATCTGGGCGACAAATTTCCCGATAAACCAATTATAGACGGCCAGCCGAATTCGCTTCCCAAAAATCTCACGCTTGATGAATACGCCGTGGCCGTGGTGCAGATTGACATCGGCGAAACTTCGCAGGAGCGCGTGACCTCCGCCGTGCAGGGGCTGCTGACCCGCGCCTATTACAGCCTTGCCACCAGTCAGTACGACCGTTACGAAAACCTCAAGCGGCTGGCGATCAAGGTTCATGAACGGTACACCAGCAAGACTTCCAAGTTCGGCGGCGACAAGCGTGTCCCGTTGCCGCCTTTCGACACCTTGAATAACACCGTGCTCCGCCAGTTGCTCGACCCGCAAAATGGCAATCCCTATGCCGCCCGCGCCGAACTGGTCACGAAGTTGGGATTGCCCTCCTCATGGCTCGGGCCCGCAAACACCACAACCAATACCGTGGAAAATGTCTCCCCAAATTCTCCGGCAACCAATTCTCCGGTGAAATAATTTGCTGCGGTGAATGTGTTCATGAGCCGTTCACATCATTGCCACCACGCAAATCTCTGCTAACCTCCGTCGCCTGTGACAAAGAAAATTTCCAGTGACAAGCCGCTGCGCGTCGGCCTGATTTCCCTCGGCTGCGCCAAGAATCTTGTGGACGCCGAGATCATGCTCGGCTCGCTCCTGAAATCCGGCGTGGAGATCACCAACGACGCCGCGAGCGCCGACGCCATTATCGTCAATACCTGCTCGTTCATTGATTCCGCACAGGAAGAGAGCGTGGACACCATCCTCGAATCCGTCGAGTTGCGCGACGCCAGCCGGCGCGGCCAAGCCGTCATCGTCTCTGGTTGTTTGCCGCAACGCTTCCGCGACGAGTTGCCCAAGCTCATGCCCGAAGTGGACGCGTTCATGGGCATTGACCAGGTCGCGCAAGTCAGCGACATCATCGGCAAGGCCATTGCTAATCGTGCGGCCAAAGTTCCCGGCGTCAGCAGCAAATCGCAAAAAGGCAAACTGGTCTCGCGCCTGAACGAACTGGAGAAAAAACGTCCGCTCGACGAACACGAAAAAGAAAACGCCCTGCGTGGTTCGGAGAAATTCGGCAAGACCAAAACCGTCGTCGGTGCGAAAAACACAGTATCCAGTATCCAGCATCCAGCATCGCTTGTCTTCGACGTGACCGCCCGGCCGGTGTTCATCCCTGATTACGAAACGCCGCGCTTCCGGCTCACGCCGAAACATTTTGCCTACCTGAAAATCGCCGAAGGCTGCAACCATCCGTGCAGCTTCTGCATCATTCCCCGGATGCGCGGTTCGCACCGCAGCCGCACGCAAAAGGACATCGTGGCCGAGGCCAAGGCGCTCATCGCCGACGGCGTGAAAGAAATCAATTTGATTTCGCAGGACTCGACTTACTACGGACTCGACCTGCGCCCGAACCACAGCCGTGCCATTTCCTCGCCGGAGAAATTTTCCGCCGCCGCCAAATCGCTCGCCGCCGATGCCACGACGATTTGCACCTTGCTGCGCGAACTGAATTCGCTCAAGGGCGATTTCTGGATCCGTCTGCTTTACACGCATCCAGCGCATTGGACGGACGAACTTATCCAGACGATTGCCGAATGCAAGAAGGTGGCGCGCTACATTGATATTCCGCTCCAGCACATCCACGAGAACATGCTCGAGCGCATGCGGCGCGAGACCTCGCAGCAATACATCGTCGATTTGATTAAACGTATTCGCGTCGGCATTCCCGGCATCGCGCTGCGGACGACTTTCATCGTCGGTTTTCCCGGCGAGACCGAGGCCAGCTTCAACACCCTGATCGATTTCATCCGCGAGACCAAGTTTGAGCGGCTCGGCGTCTTTGCCTACTCCAAGGAAGACGGCACGCGCGCCGGGGCGATGGCGGGACAGCTCACCGACAAGGTGAAGCAAAAGCGCCGCGAACTCGCCATGCACGCGCAGCACCAGGTCGCCGTGGCCATCGCGGAAAGTTTCGTGGGCCGCGAAATCAAGGTCCTCGTCGAAGGCGAGGCGAACGCCAAGCAGCTTCAGAGCGCCAACGTCAGTTCCTGGGAACACGGCCTCATCCGCGAGAACGACCGGCACACGAGCCGGATGAAAGGCCATTACTTCGTCGCGCGCGGCGAGGCGGATGCGCCGGACATTGACGGCCGCGTCTATATCCGCTCCGCGAAAGGCGCGTTGCCCGTCGGCCAGTTCGCCAAGGTCAAGGTCATCGGCCACACCGATTACGATTTGATGGCCGAGCCGGTTTGACCACCAAGACACCAAGAGCACCAAGCTCAAAAAAACTTTGTGCTTTGGTTACTTGGTGGTTTAATTCCCGCCATGGCCACCCTTGTCTTCGACATCGAAACCTCCGCGCAGCCGCTCGACAACTTCGACGAGGCGCAGCAGGAATACCTCTTCCGCGAGACGGAGAAGATTGACGATGCCATCGCCAAGAACGCCAAGCGCGAGGAGATCACCCGGTTCATGAGCCTGTGGCCGTTCACGTCGCAGGTCGTGTGCATCGCCATGCTCAATGCCGAGACCGGGCGCGGCCAGTCCATCTTCATCGCCGAGGATTTCGAGGACGCCGGCGAAGCCGGGCTGGTGGAGTTCGTGCCGGTGGCCGACGAGACCGAGCTGCTCACCGCCTTCTGGGACGTGGCCAGGCATTACGACAACATCGTCACCTTCAACGGGCGCGGGTTCGACGTGCCGTTCATCTACCTGCGCTCGGCGCTGCTCAACGTGCCCATCACCAAGAAGAACTGGCTGGGCTACCGTTACGCCACCGAGCCGCACTGCGATCTGGCGGAGCAGTTCACTTTTTACAGCGTGAGCGGGCGCGACGGCGCGGCGCGGCGGTTCAACCTGGATTTTTACTGCAAGGCCTTCGGCATCGAATCGCCCAAGAGCGCGGGCGTGACCGGCATGGACGTGAAGGATTTGATGGAAGCGGGCAAATTCCGGGAGATCGCCGAATACTGCCTGCGCGATGTCCGCGCCACCGTGGACCTTTACAAAATCTGGAAGGAACGGCTGGCGGGGATAAAATGAAAGCAAATCGTATGATTCGGTCGTTCATTATTATTGGATTTTTCTTAACTGCATATGCTACCAAGGCTGATGAAACCGATCAACTTGTAGCCTATCTTTCAAATACCAATATTATTTCGTCTTGGAATTGTGGGGGCTATTTTGAACTTCGCCTCCCGAAGACTGCTCCAACTAACGATGTCATCAAGAAAATTGTTGAAATGAACCGTGTAGATGAACAGAAAGGGGACTATAAAATTTTGGCGGTTCGGCAAGTTCACATTCCACATGGAGTTGGTTATATCCCGAATGTAACCAATTCTGATCTATACACTGCAGCCATTGTTTTGATAGACGGCAGCAAAAAGATTGTGGTTTTTAAATATTGGCCAGGCCTCGGATGGTGGAGCCGAGTTTATCATTCGAAAAGCGAAGCATTGGGTTGCATCGACCTAGGCGTTAAGAATGCTAAACTGAAAAGTGATTTCGTCTGGCCAAATTACGATAGTCCTGGATTTGTATTAGAGTATTCTAACGTAGATTATGGCCTGCCACCTCCCCTTTTAAAGGGTTATAAAATACCAACGCTACCTCCTCCTCCATCAATGGTCATTCAAATAGAAGTATCTGATAAGCAAAATGGCCAAATAGTTATAAGCAACTCCATTTCAGCGTGGGAAATGCAGTATGACTCTGTGCCATTTCCGTCAGATATGATTCGCATAGACAATCAGAGCAAAATTCTTAAGGCAGGTCATCGATATGTTTTATTTCTGAAGGTTATGGAGAAAGGTTTTAAAAGTGCTGATGTTTATCTGAAATAAAACGCTTAACCTGACGAATTCACATTTATCTGCTTTGCCCTGAAAGAAGAATCCGCCCAGTTTAGGCAAATGACGGCGGATATTTTGCCGTAGGAGCCGGGGGGACGAGGCTCAAATTGAATTTCAGCCCAAGATTCTCTACTTCGTCTCCCAAAAATCAGGTTTTTCAGGCAAAACCGTCGCGAAACCCGCCGAAAAGGCTTCATTTCAAGCTTGGATAGCAGCATTTCTAACTTGTTTTGCTTCATTCCAAGCTTGAAATGAAGATTTTCCTGTTGGAAAAAGAGATTTTCCTGTTGGAAAAAGAGATTTTCCTGTTGGAAAAAGAGATTTTCCTGTTGGAAAAAGAGATTTTCCTGTTGGAAAAAGAGATTTTCCTGTTGGAAAAAGAGATTTTCCTGTTGGAAAAAGAGATTTTCCTGTTGGAAAAAGAGATTTTCCTGTTGGAAAAAGAGATTTTCCTGTTGGAAAAAGAGATTTTCCTGTTGGAAAAAGAGTTTTTCCTGTTGGGAAAAGAGTTTTTCCTGTTGGAAATGAACCGGCTAAAACCGTTAAAACGTCCAAACAGTGGACAAAACCGGGGTTTAAGGGCTTCGGGAACGGCGGTTTTCGTCAAAAATCGTCATTTTCACCGTTTTTCGCCTCGGACGGGGCTTGGGCCACCGGAAATGCTGCTGCTGCGCCGATTCTCCCAATGAACTGGAACACCTCCTCTTCCCGTCCCTCTCCTCCATTCCGAATGGAGGAGAAGGTGGCCGCAGGCCGGGAGAGGAGTCGCCCCGTGGTTCAGGGGTTTAACACGCGAAATTCGCTCTGGGGGGGATTCTTGCGGACGGCCACCATTCACCGCGCATCATTCCGGCTTTGATTTCCCCGGTTTGACCCATTCCAAAATCTGGCCGTCGGCGAGCAAGCGGGTTTGCAGCCTGGCGTAATCCACCTTTTGCACGGGCACATGGTCGTCCATGGCCATGGCGGCGGCGGTGGCGGCGGATTGGCCGAGGATCATGAAGACCGGTTCCATGCGGATGGAGCCGTAGGCGATATACGAGGCGGAGAGGCAGACGGGCACGAGCAGGTTTTCGCATTGGCCCGGTGCCGGCACGATGGCGCGGTAGGAAATGGGATAGGGACTCATCGGCGGCACTTGCACGTCGCCTTCGTTTTCCACGTGGCCGTCGCGCACAAGCCGGCGGCAGTTGTGCGAATCCATGTTGTAAGCCGCCAGGCCCACGGCATCGGGAATGATTTCTTGACGCCGGCAATTTTTCTCCGTCATCACATAGCCGCCGATCATCCGGCGCGCTTCGCGGACATACATCTGATGCGGCCAGCCGCCGGTGTCGGGAAATTCATCCCGGCAAAGTCCCCACGCCTGCATGTTGGTGCGCACGTTGTCGGGCACGCGCGGGCTGGTGGCGAGGTAGGTGAGGAAGCCCTTGATGTAATCCAGATGCGCGGCCTGGATGCGCGCGCGCCCGGCGTCATCGGCGTTGGGATAATCGTAGTTTTCGCCGATGAAATCGGTGGAGAACGCGCCGTTGTTGTTGATGTCGGTTTTTTCGGGCGTGACCATGTCGAGCTTCAGGAAAGTCCGGAGCGTGACCGGCTTGTTGGCGGCGGCAATGGCGTCGAAGTAACGGCCGAGCAGTTCGTATTTCGCCGGGTCGTAATTGGCCGGCGGGTCAATGGGCTTGCGATTGGCCGGATTCTTCGTGAGACACAGGCGGAAGTTGTAGGCCTGAACGCAGGAATCGCCGCCGCCGGGCTGGCCGAAGGGAACGGATTGCACAAACGGCAAGAGTCCGCTGGCCGGGTCGCCGGGCTTCACGTAAGGATCCACCGGCACGATGAATTGATGTTTGGGCGTGGTGCCGCAGATACCGTCGAGGGTTTCGCCGTAGGTCGCGTTCGCCTCGCGGCCGACAAAATACTTCACGCCGGCCTTGGCCATCAAATCGCCTTCGTAGGTGGCGTCAATGAATTCCTTGGCGCGGAACGTATCGCCGCCGGCAATGGTCAAAGCGACGAGCCGCGCGCCTTTGGTCTGAACGGAAACGAGCGGCGCGCGAAAATAAACCGGGACTTTGGCTGCGCGCACGAGGGTATTGAATTCATTTTCCGCCACGCTGGGTTCAAACGTCCACGCTTCGGGCTTGTGGTAGTGCGAGCCGAGGTGTTGATAAAAAGTGCGGGACAAGCCGCCGATGGCCGCCTTGTTGCCGATATCCGTCCAACCCAAACCGCCGGAGGTCAGTCCGCCCAGATGCCGTCCCGGTTCCACAAGCACCACGGTCTTGCCCATCTTGGCCGCCTGCACCGCCGCGATGACCCCAGCGGAAGTGCCGCCGTAAATGCAAATGTCAGCCCGGATGGTTTTCCCATTGGCGCCGAACGCCATGGTGCCAATCAGGAGCAGGCAAAAAACATTGGCGAGGGGTCGAAGGGAAAGCATACTGGCTGGACGCTGGAACATGAAATCAAGTTACAGGACGCCGCAAAGCGGGGACAAACTTTTTTGCCGGACAGAAATTCAAACCGCGCCGCATGAACACCCTTAACAAATCGATTGTCGTTTGCTTTGCGCTCAAAGAAGAGGCCGCGCCGTTTCACAAGATTGCGGCGGGCCGGCCGGGCATATTCACGCTCATCGTCGGCATCGGACGTCAGAACGCCGGGAAATCCTTGCGCCGCTTTCTGGAATCCTGCTCACCGGAGCTGGTGCTAACCTGCGGCTTCGCCGGCGGACTGAATCCCGAACTAAAGCTGGGCGACATCATTTACGAAAGCGGAATGCAGAAAGCGGAAAGCGGAAATTTGGAAGAGCGACTTTTGGCCGCAGGCGCGAAACCGGCGAAAATCTTCTGTGCCGACCGCATCGCTACGACCGCCATGGAAAAGTGGCAATTGTGCGTCGATACCGGCGCGGATGCGGTGGAGATGGAATCGGCGGCTATTCACGCCGTCTGCGCCGAGAAAAACATTTCCTGCGTGACGGTGCGGGTGATCTCCGACACGGCGCACGAGGATTTGCCGCTGGATTTCAACGCGCTCTCCAAGCCGGACCGGAGCATTGATTTCGGCAAGCTGGCGTGGGCCATCGCGAAGTCGCCGGGCAAGATCGGCGCGCTGATGAAATTGCAGAAGAAAACCAGTTTTGCCGCCAAACAACTTACCGCCGTTCTGGAAAAGATTATTTCGGAATGACCGGCGACTGGGCGGTAAGGGGCGCCACCGGCTTTTCCTTGGCATGTTCGCTGTAGCTGATGAAGCCGGCGCCCAGCACGATGAACATCACGCCGATCCAGCGCACCGGGGAGACGTGCTCGTTCAGGAACCACATCGCGGAAAAGGTGGCAAAGACAAAGCTCAGGCCGGTCAGCGGCCAGAGAAAGCTGATGTCGCTCTCGGCCATCAGCACCAGTAGGCCGATGAAAAACAGCGCCTCGAAAAAGATGCCGAGCCAGATGGTCTGGCTGGTGAGGCCGGTTTTGACGACGCGGAATATCTCGCCGGCGGTGTAGCTGTGGACGTCGCCGATCTGCATAATGCCCTTTTTGAGAAGGACGACGCCGGCGGATTCGCAAACGAGTCCGGCGAGCAAAATGGATAGCAGTTTTATCATATTCTCAACCATGAAATACACAAATTTCATGGGAATGGAAATCCATGATTTTTATCCGGAGGTATCTGTAGGGTTGGAAATACTCCGCCACCGGTTTCATGGCCCAAGTCGGAACTTGCCAAGGTGGAACTAAAACCATTCACTCTCCCGATGTCTGAAAAATTGCCGCCACCGGAAAGTCTGCTCGTGGAATTGCGTTCCATCCTGGAACCGATGGCTTTGGCGGAACTTTTCCCCAAACCGCAGCCGCTTGAAGTGGAACTGGGTTGTGGCGACGCTTCGTTCCTCGTGGAATATGCCCGGCGGAATCCGGATACAAATTTCATCGGTGTCGAGCGGTTGTTGGGGCGGATCCAGAAACTCGACAAAAAAGGCCGGCGCATCGGGCTGAAGAATGTGCGCGGTGTCCGCATCGAGTCGGCTTATTTTCTGCAATACCTGCTGCCGCCGCACGCGGCGACTGCGCTGCACATTTATTTCCCCGACCCGTGGCCGAAAAAGAAACATCGCCGCCACCGGCTCATCAATGAAGGCTTTCCCGCGCTCGCCCGGAATGCGCTGGCACCGGGCGGTGTGGTTTTTCTGCGGACGGATGACGCGGATTATTTCCAGCAAATGAACGAGGTTTTTGACGCGGCAGCGGAATTTTTCCAGAAGAAGGAAACATCGGCATCGCTGGCGGAGATTGCGACGGATTTTGAGCGGGATTTCAATGCGCAGGGAATTCCGACGCTGCGGGTGGCGTATAAAGTTTTAAGTATTTAGTAAAAAAGCCAATCATCCGTCCGGCGGCACTAAAAACTAACAACTTAAAACTTAAAGCTTTTTCAGACGTCAATCACTGGACCGTTGCCGCCCCCGGGATTTGACGGCGGCGGTGGCGGCGGACGGCGCTGCACCGAGACGCGGGCATTGCCGGTCAGGACATTCAGCGCGATGGAAATGACGCTGATGATCAGCGCGCCGAGAAACGCATGGCCGAAGCTGTCCACGTTGAACCGGGGGTTCATCAGGTAGCCGACGAAATACAACAGCAGCGCGTTGATGACGAGCGTGAACAGGCCGAGGGTAAAAATCAGCAGCGGCAGCGCGATGAGCATCAGGATGGGCCGCACAAAGGCGTTCAAGATTCCCAGCAGCAGCGAGGCGACAAGCAGGTTCGCCAGCTTGTTGTCGTAGGTGATATGATTCTGCAGAATTACCGCCGCCACCAGCACCGCCACGGTGTTGATGGCCCAGCTTTGCAGGAAGCTCGCCGTCTTTTTGGCCTGAACATTCATTGATAAAAAACGAAGGCAAGATGCGCGACGGCGACGGCAAAAACAAGGCGCGAATTTGTTGGATTTTCCTGAAGCGTTCGCACCAAATTCAGCGGCGGGTGTTAAGAAATATTTTATACACAACCTTTCTCCTGCTGGCGCTGGCGGTCGGCGGCGAAAACGTCATCGCGCCGGGAGCGAACCTGGTGAAATTATACAAATTATCGAATTTCCTCTTCCGTAACGGCTTCTTGTGCGGTATCCGGCGATCGCAGATTCCACAGGAGTGAAAACCAATAAATTGGTGCCAGGAATGATAACATTCCAAAACCGAGGAGAAAGTAACCGGTCAAAATCAGCGGCCGTTTGCGGAACTGACCGCTGGCACCGTTTCTTAAAACTTCGCCTTCAGAAAAGACATGAACATAAGGCATTAGGTTGTTGTAAGGCCCGACGGCGCGACCGCAATGCTCGCAAAACCAAGCCGTCGGTGGCTGCGGAGTCGAGCAATGCGGGCAGATTTCCTGCGCCGCCTGTAACTGGTGTTCCACTTCGGTATCCCAAGGTTCGGGCCTGACCGGTGCGTTGCGAATCCAAACCACCACCTTCCATAGCGCCGCCAAAGCCAGTCCGACAATGGCCATGCCGCCGATCATGAGGTTGGGATCACTGGTTGCAATCATAACGGCTGTGGTAATCTGTCATGCTAGTCATGCCTGTCAAGCGGCATCAAGCATCGCGCTTCACGTGCGCGTGCGACGGCTGCCCGACTTGCGATAACTCACCGGTTTCGTTTTTTCCTCCGTCTTGCCGCCGGCAATCATCCGCTTCAACTCCTTGATTTGGTCGCGGAGCAGCGCTGCTTTTTCAAATTTCAAATCTTCGGCGGCCTGGAGCATTTCCGTTTCCAGTTCGCTGATGGTCTGCGTTAAATCCACGTCCAGCTTCGCGTCTTTCAAAACGCCGGCGGCGGTTTCGCGGTTCGATTCGTAGGTGGCCAGGCTCTCCTCGACGGCGCGGCTCACGCTGCGCGGCGTGATGTGGTGTTCGGTATTGTAGGCAATCTGCCGCGCCCGGCGTTTTTCGGTGACGGCGAGAAATCTTTGAATGCTCTGCGTCATCACATCGGCATATAGAATCACCTCGCCGTTCAAATGCCGCGCGGCGCGGCCGGCGGTTTGGATCAAACTCGTTTCGCTGCGCAGAAAACCTTCCTTGTCCGCGTCCAAAATGGCCACCAACGACACTTCCGGCAAATCCAAACCCTCGCGCAGCAGATTGATTCCGACCAGCACGTCGAATTCGCCTTTGCGTAGCGAGCGCAGGATTTCCACGCGCTCAATGGCGTCAATTTCGCTGTGCAAATAGCGCACGTTCACGCCGATGTCGCGCAGGTAATCCGTGAGTTCCTCGGCGGTGCGCTTGGTCAAGGTCGTGACGAGCGTGCGCTCCTTTTTGTCGCCGCGCCGGCGGACTTCCTCGGTCAAATCATCAATCTGGCCTTTGAGCGGCTTGACCGTGACTTTGGGATCAATCAGTCCGGTCGGGCGCACGACGAGCTCGGCGACCCGGCCCTGCGACCAGCCGATTTCGCGTGGTGCCGGCGTGGCGCTGGCATAAATCGTCTCGTTCTGCAGACCCTGGAACTCCAGAAAATTCAGCGGCCGGTTGTCCAGCGCGCTGGGCAGCCGGAAACCGTAGTTCACCAGCACTGTTTTGCGCGAGCGGTCGCCCTCATACATGCCGCCGATCTGCGGCACGGTGACGTGCGACTCATCGATCACCAGCAGATAATCATCGGGGAAAAAATCGAACAGTGTGTTGGGCCGTGAGCCGGGCGGCCGGCCGGAAATATGGCGCGAATAATTTTCGATGCCGGAGCAGACGCCCATTTCCTCCATCATTTCCAGGTCAAACTCCGTGCGCTGCTTGATGCGCTGGGCTTCGAGCAGCTTGCCGTCGCGCTCGAATTCGGCGATGCGCGTGCCGAGTTCTTCGCGGATGGCGAGAATGGCGCGCTTCATCTTTTCACTTGTCGTGACGAACTGCTTGGCGGGAAAAATCACGACGGCGTCCAGCGGCTCGTTTTTTTTGCCGGTCAGCGGCTCGAAGCGGGTGAGGCGTTCGATTTCCTCGCCGAAAAACTCGATCCGCAAGCCGTCCTCGCGGCCGGCCGGCCGGACTTCCACGGTGTCGCCGCGCACCCGGAAATTTCCTCGTTCGAAGGCGATGTCGTTCCGCTCGTATTGCAAATCCACCAGGCGGGACAGGAATATTTCGCGCGATATCTGCAAGCCGACGCGAATCGGAATGATCATTTCCTCGTAATCTTCCTTGCTGCCGATGCCGTAAATGCACGAGACGCTGGCGACGACAATCACGTCGCGCCGCGAGAACAGCGAGCTCATGGTCGAGAGCCGCAGCCGCTCAATCTCGTCGTTGCGGCTGGAATCTTTTTCGATGAACGTATCGGTGCGCGGGATGTAGGCTTCCGGCTGGTAATAATCAAAGTAGCTGACGAAGTATTCGACGGCGTTGTTCGGGAAAAAGCTTTTGAACTCGGCGTAAAGCTGCGCGGCCAGCGTCTTGTTATGCGAGATGACGAGCGTGGGGCGGTTCACGTTCTTGATGACGTTGGCGACGGTGAACGTTTTTCCCGAGCCAGTGACGCCGAGCAGCGTCTGGTGCTTTGCGCCGGACAAGATGCCGGCGGTCAGCTTTGCAATCGCCTGCGGCTGGTCGCCGGCGGGCGCGTAATCGGAAACGAGTTCAAACACGCGGAGAAATTAGAACGCCGGCGACGCAGCGTCAAACGTGTGCTTCAGGGTTGAAACCGCAATCGGCTGGGCTAGACTCTGTTTCAATCCGCATGAAACCACTGACCGCCATAAAACTATTGCTCCTTGCCGCTGCCCTGCAATTTTTCACAACGGCGCCCGCGGCGGATTCCATCCAGCCCGGTGCCGTCTGGCTGGACAATCGCGGCGAGCACATCCAAGCGCATGGCGGTGGCATCACCAAGGTCGGCGACACCTTTTATTGGTTTGGCGAAGATCGTGGCAAAAACAATCTTCCCGACCGGCGTTATGTGGGGTGTTATTCCTCCCACGATCTCATGAATTGGACGTATCGCAACCAGGTGCTCAAGTTGTCGGATCCGGAAAACTTCGGAACCAACTGGATATTGGAGCGCCCCAAGGTCTTCTGCAACGCCGCGACAAAAAAATTCGTGATGTATATGCACATTGACGGGCCGATGCCGGGCATCAAGGGCAGTTACAAGCTGGCGCGGGTTGGCGTGGCAACCTGCGCCACGATTGACGGCGACTATCAATACTTGAAAAGCTTCCGGCCGCTTGGTCATGAGAGCCGCGATCTCGGACAGTTCATTGACAACTATGGCGCGGCGTATCTGATTTCCGAGGATCGTCCCAACGGTTTCCACATCTACAAATTATCCGACGATTATCTGTCAGTGGCAGAAGATGTCTGTCTGATTCCTGAACATCTCGAAGGTGGCGCGATTGTGCATTACCACGGGCTGTATTATGTCGTCGCCTCGAAACTCACCGGCTGGAACGCGAACCCGAATGTCTATGCCACGGCCAAATCGCTCGCCGGGCCTTGGTCGGAATTCAAAGACATCGCGCCGCCGGATAAAAATACCTACGGCTCGCAATCCACGATGTTGCTGAATATCTCCGGGACAAAAACGAACACGGTGATTTTCATGGGCGACATCTGGAAGCCGAAGACGCAATGGGATTCGCGCTATCTCTGGATGCCGCTGGAGATCGGCAACGGCCGGTTAAGCTTGCCGGAACCGCGCGAATGGGCGCTCGACCTGGGGACCGGCCGGGCTGAAATCAAAAGATAAGGCCGCTGTAAAATCAGCTTGCCGCGGGCGTCACGACTTTTTCACAAAACAGGCTTTCAGGCCGACGGCGATGTTATCCACCTTGCAGGAGATTTCATGGTCGCCATCCACGAGGCGGATGGGTTTGGATTTTGAACCGCCCTTGAGCACCGACGAGCCGCCAAGCTTCAAATCTTTGATGAGAATGACGCAGTCGCCATCGGCCAGAACGTTGCCGTGGGCATCCTTGACGACCCGCGGGCCGGCGGGCGCCTCGGCTTCGGCGGCCCGCTCCCATTCGTGTCCGCAGGTGACGCATTCGTAGCGTTCGGCGTGTTCCAGAATCTCGGGCATTTCGCACATCGGGCAGGCGGCAGGTTTGCTCATAAAGAAATAGGATAGCTGAATTTGGCGGCAACACTCAACCGTGGATTTGGCGTCCGGTAACGGTAAATTGCCTTTGCAGTAACATTTTTCCAATTCCAGCGTCTGTAAAATCATGCGAAGGAAATTATGTCTTTGGTTTGCGTTTCTGGTTTGCATGAATTCGCTGTGGTGCCGGGCTGCGGACGGATTTCAGCAAATGGATTTCACTGTGGAAGGCGTGGCGCGCACGGCCCGGATTTATGTTCCGTCATCGGCAAAAGCCGGCAGCACGCCGGTGGTGTTCGTGTTTCACGGCCACGGCGGCAACGCCCGGCAGGTGGCGCACGGTTTCGCCATCGAGCGGTACTGGCCGGAAGCCATCGTGGTTTATATGCAAGGGCTGAATACCCCCGGCCTCCTTACCGATCCGCAGGGAAAACTGCCCGGCTGGCAGAAGGCCGTGGGTAGTGAGGGGGATCGGGACCTCAAATTTTTCGACGCGGTTCTGGCGCGGATCAAGCAGGATTACCAAGTGGATGCGAAACGGATTTACAGCACCGGCCATTCCAATGGCGGCGGGTTTACCTATCTGTTGTGGTTGGCGCGTGGGAATGTTTTCGCGGCCGTTGCGCCATCATCGTCGGCGGCCAGATATGCGGATCAACTTGTGCCCAAACCCGCGATGCATCTGGCGGGTGAAAATGATCCGCTGGTGAAATTTGCATGGCAGAAACTGACGATGGATGCTGTGCGCAAAATCAATGGCTGCGCTGCGACCGGCGAGCCGTGGGATAAGCTCTGCACGATTTTTCCGTCGCCCGGCGGCACGCCGCTGGTCACATTCATCCATCCTGGCGGTCATGAATTCAATCGCGCCGCGCCGGCGTTGATTGTGAAATTTTTCAAGCAGCATCCGGGCGAAATGGCAAAGTGAACGACGTTGCCTTGCAGCCGGCCACCGCATTAAGGTGGAGATGTTGTCCAAGACTTGAGCAAGCCGCGCCGCCCCAATGCGATTGAGGGTATTTTTTCTTTGAATTATGCGCTTTACAAACCTTGCCGGTGTTTTATCCGCCGATGACGCGGTTGGCGCAAAAATAAAAGGAAAATCTGCGCGTATTTGCGAAATCTGCGGACACCTTTGCCAAAGGCATAACCCCATTTTTTCTCAACTGGCGCTTGCGGAGTAGCATGCTTGCGATTAAAGAGAGACATGGAACAAAAGCCGTTTTCCGCTCCGATTCATCCTCAAGTCCGCATTGGTCACGTCCATCTCAAAGTCGCCGACCTTCAACGCGCTTTGAAATTTTATTGCGGCGTGCTCGGCTTTGAGCTTCAGCAGCGCTTTGGTTCACAGGCGGCTTTCATTTCGGCGGGCGGTTATCATCATCACATTGGCTTGAACACTTGGGAAAGCGCGGGCGGTTCGCCGCCGCCGCCGGGAACCACCGGCTTGTATCACGTTGCCATTTTGTATCCGAATCGCGCGACGCTGGCCGATGCCTTGCGCCGGCTGCTGGCTGCGGGTGTTGAGCTCGATGGAGCCGCCGACCATGGCGTGAGCGAGGCGCTTTATCTGCGCGACCCCGACGGCAACGGCGTGGAACTTTACCGCGACCGGCCTGAATCCGAATGGCCGCGCACGCCGGGCGGCGAAATCACCATGTTCACGCGGCAGCTTGATTTCAATGAGTTGCTTGGCGAGTGAATTTAGCTTGAACGCCGTGTCCAGCGCAGTTTTGCCGGCGCAGAACGCGGGTTTGAATTGCGTTCTTCCGCCGTTGGTCGGATGACTTCTTCGGAAATCTCTGTGTAGAATCCGTTTCGCTGGCCATCGGCAAACAGCTTCTTCACGCGCCGGTCTTCGCCGGAATGGAACGTCAAAATTGCCACGCGCCCGCCGGGTTTCAGGCACGCCGGCAGGTTTCGCAGCAAGGCGTCCAGCGCGGAAAATTCATCATTCACCGCGATGCGCAATGCCTGGAACACACGGCGCACGGTCAGGTCGGAATCATCTTTGCCCAGACGCGGCAGCGCGGCGCGGATGGCGTCGCCCAGTTCCCGCGTTGTCGCATAATCTTTTCCCGCGAGTGCCGGGGCGAGCGTCGCGGCGTTGGGTTCGTCAGAAAAATCCGCCAGCATCGCCGCGAGCGCCGCCGGCTTGATTTTTTGGAGCAGCGCGGATGCGGGTTGGCTGCGTTGCGGATTCATCCGCATATCGAGCGGGCCGTCGTGCTTCACGGAAAAACCGCGCGCCGGATCGTCAATCTGCATCGAGGAAACTCCGAGGTCGGCGAGAATCAAATCCGCGCCGGACTGATTTTGCGCCACGAGCACCTGCGGCAGGCCGGCGAAATTGCTGCGGTGCGTGGTGAAAACGTCCGCGCCAAAACCGAGCGCGCGCAGCCGCGCTTCCGTCTTCGGTAGTTCCACCGGATCGGCGTCCAGACCGAGCAATTTTCCATCCGGCAATATTTTGGCGAGAATTTCCTGCGCGTGGCCGCCGTAGCCCAGCGTGCAGTCCACTGCGATATTGCCGGGCTGGGGCGCGAGCACTTCCAGAATTTCCGCGACCATGATGGGGCGGTGCGTGCCCACCGGCGTCTTGCCGGACGCGATGACCTTGGCGAGGGTTGCCGCATCGCCGCCATGCTCCTTGTATTTGTCCTCGAAGCGGCGCGGGTTTTTTCCGCGGTAACGCGGGCGGCGTTTGTGTGGCACCGGCGCCGGCGCGGGAATATTTTCTTCGGACATGGCGGAAATTTTGCAATGCTTCGCGCGTGAGTTCGAGGCAAATCATCGTGGTCGGCGGCGGTGCGGCGGGCTTCTTTGCGGCCATCGCGGCGGCGGAAGCCGGCGCGGATGTGACGGTCCTCGAAAAATCCGCGCGCTGCCTCGACAAGGTGCGCATCTCCGGCGGCGGCCGCTGCAATGTCACGCACGCGTGCTTTGAGCCGCGTGAATTTGTCACCCGCTATCCGCGCGGCGGGCGGGCGTTGCTTGGCCCGTTCACCAGATTTTCCGCGCGCGACACCGTGGATTGGTTCGCGGCGCGCGGCGTGAAGTTAAAAACCGAGACCGACGGCCGGATGTTTCCATTCACTGATTCCTCGCAAACGATTGTTGACTGCCTGTTGCAGGCAGCGCAAACCGCCGGCGTGAAACTCCGGTTGAACTGTGCGGTGGAATCCATTGCCAAGAATGCGGAAGGAAAATATGAACTGACGCTGAATGGCGGCGAAAAAACCTCTTGCGACCGCTTGCTGTTGGCGACAGGCGGTTGCCGCGCCGCCGCCGCGGGGCAAATGGCGGTTTCCCTCGGCCACACGCTCGAGTCGCCAGTGCCGTCGTTGTTCACGTTTCAAATCGAATCGCCATGGCTGGGTTCGCTGGCGGGCGTGTCGCTGGAGGTCGCGGAAGTTTCCGTTCCCGCTGCGAAATTGCGTGAACGCGGGCCGTTACTGGTGACGCATTGGGGCTTGAGCGGTCCGGCGGTCTTGAAAATCTCGGCCTGGGGCGCGCGGGCGCTGTTTGATTTGAATTATCATTTTTCGCTGCTCGTGAACTGGTTGCCGGAAGCGAACGCCGAAAAAATCATCCGGGAATTTCAAGCGCGCCGCGAATCCGCCGGCGCGAAGCTGCTGGTGAACGTGCCGCTATTGCCGCTGACGGCTCGTCTGTGGGAAGAGCTGGTTCTGGCGGCGGGTATCCCGCGCAGCACGCGCTGGTCGGCGTTCACGCGGGTGCAGGCCCACGCGCTGGCACGGCAAATTCTGCGCTCAGAATTTTTGGTGACGGGGAAAAGTCTTAATAAGGACGAGTTTGTGACCTGCGGCGGCGTAAAGCTGGGCGAGGTGAATTTTCAAACGATGGAGAGTAAAATCTGCCCCGGACTTTTCTTGGCCGGCGAACTGCTGGACCTTGACGGCATTACCGGCGGTTTCAATTTTCAGGCCGCATGGACGACTGGCTTCATCGCCGGTCAAGCGATGGCCAAATAAAAACTCCGCCGCTGGATTTCTTCAGCGGCGGAGTTTGAAACTGCGCAGAAGTTAATTCTTTTTGACGGTGCCGCCGGCGATGAGCGCGTCGAGCGACCATTTGCCGGCACCGTGGATGATCACGATGAGCGCCAGGCCGATGGCGAGCAGGTGGTATTCAAAACCTTCGCCTTTCTGGTTGCCGAACCAGTTCATGAAAAAGCCGTTCGTGGCGTGGACGGTCAAAATCGCGACGACCATGTTGGTGGCGATGCCGAACGCGGCGACGCGGCCCAGGCAGCCAAGGATGAGGCCGATGGAACCGGCGAATTCCGCCGCGATGGCGAGAAACGCCAACGGCGCGGGAATGTGCATCTGCTGCGTGAAGAAGTTCATCGTGCCGCTGAAGCCATAGCCGCCGAACCAGCCGAGCGCTTTTTGCGCGCCGTGCGGAAACATGATCAGGCCGAGCGTCAGCCGCGCGAGGAGGGGCGCGAAGCTGTGGTTGGTTTTGTAGAGGAGTTGTAGTGCTTTCATGGGTTTGATTTTAAGGTTTTTTAGTTTTTTAATTTCGCCGCGAATTCCGCAACGCGTTTACCGAGGAGTTCGCCGGTTAATTTGTCCGCTTCGTTCGGCGCGACATCGGTGGGTTCTTGCCCCGCCTGCGCCATCACGCCGCTGTAGCTGCTCAAGCGGTTGATGCCTTTGTCGTTCATTGGCAGTTCCGGCAGGCCAATCCAGATCATGCCCAACTGCATGGCCAGCGTGAAAAAGTAGTGCAGCGTGCTCAGCTTGTCGCCGCTCGGCCCGCTGGATACGGTGAAGCCGGCCGCTAGTTTGTCGCGCCACGCGCCGGCATACCATTTGCCGCCGGTCGCATCGGCGAACGCCTTGAACTGCGCAGCCGGGCCGCCCATGTAAGTCGGGCTGCCGAAAATGATCGCGTCACTCGCGTCGAGTTGCGCGAACACGACGTCGTTTTGATAACGGCCCTTGACGATGTCGTCGCCGTTGATGGCGATGAGGTTGGTTTTCACGCTGGCGACGGACGCCGCGCCTTGGCTGACGGCTTCGGCGAGTTTTGTGGTGTGGCCGGAGCTGCTGAAGTGGATGACGGATACAGTTGGCATAATTTATTTATTTTTGGTAGTGGTTGTTGGTTGGTTAATTGAGATCGAACAAGAGCACCTGCGACGGCTGGGTTGCGGTAATCTCCAGCGCACGTTCATCGCTCACGGCCATCGCGTCGCCGCCGGACAGCTTTTCGCCGTTGATGTTCACTTCGCCCTCGGCGACGTGAACCCACGCGTACCGGTTTGCCGCGAGAGAATGTTTCACCGCCTGGCCGCTTTCGAGTTTGGCGATTAGTAGGTCGGCGTCCTGATGAATTTCAAACGAGCCATTCCGGCCGGTCTTGCTGGCGACGAGATGCAATTTGCCGGTCTCCGCCTTGGTAAAATTTCTTTCCGCGTAGCGCGGCGCGACCCCTTTCCGGTCCGGCTGAATCCAGATTTGCAACAGGCGCGTGGCCTCCGTTTGGGACGGATTGAATTCGCTGTGCTCCACGCCGGTGCCGGCGGCCATGTATTGAAATTCGCCGGGGTGGATGACGCGGCCGTTGCCCATCGAATCTTTGTGCTGCAGCGCGCCGCTTAAAACGTAGCTGATGATCTCCATGTCGCGGTGCGGATGCGTGCCGAAGCCCATGCCGGGCAGGATAAGGTCGTCGTTGATAACCCGCAGCGTGCGGTAACCGAGCCATTGCGGGTCGTAATAGTCCGCAAAGCTGAAGGTGTGGTAGCTGTCCAGCCAGCCGTGTTCGGCGTGGCCCCGTTCATTTGATTTGCGAATCGTTTTCATGGCTTCACCTTACGCTCGGTATTCGGTTTGGGGAAATATCATGTTTCTTGCCTGATGATAACATTTAGGCATACTAAAATTTACATGGAATTACGCCATCTTCGTTACTTCGTCGCTGTGGCGGAGGCGGAAAACGTCTCCCGCGCCGCGTTGAAACTGCGCGTCTCGCAGCCGGGCATCAGCCGGCAAATCCGCGACCTCGAAGACGAAATTGGTTTTCAGCTCTTTGAACGCAGCGCGAAAGCCGTGAGGCTGACGGCGGCAGGGAAAGTGTTTTTCGAAGAAGCTCGCGCCGTGCTCCAGCGCGCCGGCGAAGCGGTGGAAAAAGCCCGCGCCGTTTCTGGTGGGATGAGTGGCGAAATCAACGTCGGCTATGCGCCGTCGCTCACCGTGCAAATTCTGCCGGCGGCGCTGCGGAAGTTTCAGGGCCGGTTTCCCAACGTGCGCGTGGCGCTTCACGATTTATCGACGGAAGAAATGCTGGCGCAGGTCGGCGATAAGAAATTGCACGTCGCGCTCACCGTCCGTCCGCCGGCCAAACAACTGCGTGGCCTGCAGTCTGAAGAACTGGCGCGCTACGCGATGTGCGTGGCCGTCGCGCCAAATCATCTGTTGGCGAAATTAAAATACATTTCGCTGGAGCAGATTTCCCGCGAACCGCTCATCGCCTACAGCCGCAAGGATTATCCCGAATACCACGAAATGCTGGAAAAACTTTTTGCACCGGTCGGACGCAGTTTGCGCATCGCCGGCGAACACGACGGTGCCACCAGCCTCATCGCCGCCGTGGAATCCGGTCGCGGCCTGGCGTTGGTGCCGGAATGCTTGGCCTGCATGGTCGGGGTGCGGCTGAAATTGCTGCCTTTGCGGCCCGCCCTGCCGCCGATTCCGGTGGCGGCGATCTGGCGGCGGGAGGCGGACAGCGGGCTGACGGGAAAATTCATTGCTTGCTTGCGACCGGATTGACCGGTTATTTCAAATCCATGGGACGGACGTATCAATTCGAGTGTCCGGTGTGTCATTATCACGTGAAAGTTTCGGGCGGGGCGGACAGTGGTATTCATTGCGAGGTGCAGACGGTGGTGTGCCGCGATTGCCGGGAACTGCTGGATGTCTTTACCAAAGTGCGGCGGCGGGCGAACGCGGTGGAAAAGATAAAGTTTCCCGCTTTTTTCCGGCCGGAAATTCCACCGGTGATTTTATTTGACAGTTCGACCCAGCGGCGTTTGGTATGGCAAACTTTCAAACTCGCCTGTCCGGTGGAGGCTAGTCATTTTGTCGAGGAGTGGAACGATCCGGGGCGCTGTCCGCAGTGTGGGAACTTCATGGAGAAAAACGGGTTTCCAACCAAAAATTGGGATTAATTGAAAGTATTTTGGGAAAACTGAAATTTGTTGCCTTGTGTCCATTTGTATGACATAATTGTCAAGATTTTTGCTGAGATATAGCAAGGTTTTTTAATTACATACCAGTTTCATTGATAAAAGGACACGGTGATTTTACAAATCCTGTGTCGTTTAATTTATTTTTTACATCGTTTAATGCTTTTTTACCCGGATTAAGACATGATTTTTCTTAAAATAATTCCTCGAAAATCCTTCTCGTTTTCGGTGGCGGCGTTTCTATTGTGCGTCGCCAGCCTGCCAGTTCAAGCCGTGAACTTGATTCAGGATTATTATCTGCCGATGCCGGAGGCGCAGTTGTTGCAAGGGATTGTGACGGCTACGCCGGCGATTACGGACACCAATTTTACCATAATTACCTCTATTCTTACCACAAGTGATGGGACGGTGATTTATTTTGACGAGTGGGAGGATGGTTACGAAACGAATCTGGCTAACCCGACGCAGCCAACGACAAAAATTTGGGGTGATGGGAATGATGCTCACGGTATTCCACCCGGCTTTGCGCACAATCCGCTAGGGATTCCGGCAGGTACGGTGATTATTCTCTCAAACACGGTTCCTTGCAAACCGCGAAATCCGAGCTTGGTAATCACTGGTGATGGTGGTGATCATATTGCCGCGAACAAGGCGCTGGTTGTGACGCGTGCCGGATGGCCATCGCCAACCGGACCGATAGATGCCGGGGCGGCTGTGATTTTGTCCACGCTGGATTTTGGAACGAATTTTGTCAGCCCTATTGGACAGGATATGCCGGAAAACCTTTTCAAATTTGTCGGGTTCTATGTCATGGTGTCGCAGGATAACACAACGGTGACGATAGATTTGGACGGCGCGGGTCCCACACCGCCATTCACCGTGACGCTGAACCGGGGGCAAAGTTATTTTGTTAATGGCGGGGTTAAGAAAGGGGCCACCATTACCACTTCCGCGCCGGCGGAGGCAAATCTGGTTTGCGGTGACACTGTCAACTCCTATGCTTATGACTGGTTTACGCTGTATCCGCAAAACGAATGGAGTAGCAGTTATTACACCCCGGTTCCATCAGTAGTTAATGGGGCGACGCTTTACACGACCATTAATTATTTTTACAACATAAATGCGCATCCTATTACAATTCTTTATAGCAACTTGACTTCGGCGGGTAGTTTTTCAGTGCCGGCATTCGGTGGTGTCGAGTATCCGATGCCGACGAATTCCGGCGCGAGTTTTAGCAGTGCCGCCGGTGAAGTCTTTACTGTTTTAACCACTGTTGCCGCTGATCCTACTAACAACCCAGCTTCCAATCTTGATGTCAATTATAACTGGGGCTATACTCCATTACCTAAGGGTAGTCTGACGACCAAGGCGGTGGTTGGCTGGGCTCCCGGCAGCAGTGATTATTCGGGCAATGGAAGCCCGGTCTGGGTGACGGCGCTGCAAAATACAACCCTTTATGTGAGGTATCGGGGAACCAACACACCTTTGACGGATGCGAGTGGAAACAAATACAGCACTAATTTTGTGGTGTCCGCATTGCAATCGAAAAAGATCTATGTTCCTGGCACAAATGATCAGACGGGCTTGACGGTTTATACCCTTGACGGGACTTTATTAAGTGTGGCGTGGGGTGAGGATCCGGCAGTTGCGGGTACGGGGAATCCTTATCTTGATTTGGGCACGTCCGTGCTGCCATTTCCAGTGCCGCTTATCACAAAGTCTGCTGTCATTGTGACCGACACGCCGCCAGCAGGTTTGAGCACTAACGACACGATTCTATATACCGTCCAGTGCGATAACAAAGGATTGCTGCCGCTTGGCAATACGATTGTCCTTGATGCGCCGTCAGCCAACTTGCAATACATTTCAAACAGCACGACGCTGGATGGTTTTTCCATCCCTGACACGACTAATGGTTTTCCCTTGAGCGCGCCGGGTTACACGATTCCTATTATACTTAGTCAGGGCACCAGTTATTTCCAGTATTTAGCAAAGGTGGTGGGTGCCACCGGCAGCGGGGTGAGTAATGTGGTCAACATTGGCGGCACGCCTATCATCGCAACCAATGCGCTACCGCCCGGCTACGGTGCGCCGTCGAACAGTGTGACCGTCTATAAAACGCTCGTGTCGCCGGCGAGCGGATCGGCGGTGGTTGGTCAGGCCGTTCAGTTCAATCTCCAAATCATCGATACGGGCAACACCATTTTGCAGAATCTTTCCTTGGTGGACAATTTCCCGACGAATACGTTGAGTTATACTTCTGCCAGTATCCCCGTTAACCAGACTAACGCCGGCGTATTGACTTGGACAAATCTCGGTTCGTTTTTGCCGGGTCAGTCAACTAACATTAGCGTTTTCTTCTTGGCGACGCGGACAAACGCACTGGCCACCAATATCGCCACCGCCGCTTCCGTCGGTGCGACGACCAACAACGGCAGCACAACTTTCGTCGTTGCTGGTGCGCCGACGCCGGGCATTGCTGTCAGCAAATCCATTCTCTCGCCGGTCAGCGGTCAGGTCGGTGTTGGCGCGAACGTGCAATACAATTTGCAGGTTGTGAACAGCGGCACCACGACGTTGACGAATGTTTCGCTAGTGGATAAGTATCCGTCAACGAACTTTACCTTCGCTTCTGCCAGCGTGACGCCCAATTCAAACACGGGTGGACAATTAACCTGGACGAATATCGGTACCTTTGCGCCTGGTCAGTTCACCAATCTCACCGTTTCCTTCAACGTTACCAACTACACCGCAACGTTGAGCAACGCACTGACCGCCGCATCTGTTGGCGGCATTACCAACACTGGGGGTGTATTTATTTCTATGACGCCCGGTGCTTTGACCATTACCAAGACTATTTTGAGTCCTACGAACACTTCCAGCATTAGCATTGGCAGCAATGTCGTTTTCCGAATCGTTATCCAGAATACGGGCCTGATTCCGATTGGGACGCTGCCGTTGCAAGACACTTATCCCAGCTCCGTGTTGCAGTTCAACTCGGCCGCGATTCCGCCGAGTTCAAGCGGCGGAGGGACTCTTTTCTGGACGAATCTAACCGCCGCCGGGCCGCTCGCGGTGAACGCCATCATTACCAATAACGTAACCATGACTGTTATCGGCGGCCCCGCGCTGGTGGCCAACGTCGCCGTCGCTAACAACGCGCTGGACACCAACGGCGTCGCCGTTGCACCGGCTACCGGGTCGACCAATTTAACCGCAATCGCCGGCCAGATCACTGGCACGGTTTACAACGATATCAATCATTCGGGCGTTTATACCAACGGCGATACGCCGCTGCAAAGCGTCACGCTATCGCTTTATGCTAGCTCCAACGGCGTTCCCAGTACGCTGCTTCAGACCTTTACCACCACGGGGTCGGGGGCTTACCAATTGGCGAACCTGAGCACCGGCGCTTATATCGTGGTGGAAACCTTGTTGCCTGGCTACATCGGCAGCGCGCCGCCGAATAATCGCGCCTTTGTCAATCTCACCAGTTTAACGACGACTAATGTGGATTTCTTTCAATACGAAATATCGCCCACGAACTATGCTGCCATCGGTGGCAACGTCTGGTATGATATTAACGGCAGTGGCGTTTACAACACCAACGACACGCCCATCGCCAATATTGAAGTGGACTTGGTTCAGGATGTTAACTCCAATGGCGTTGCGGACGTCGGCGAACCGCTTGTGCAATCCACATTCACCGGCACCAACGGTGCGTATTCGTTCGGTGGTGTTATTCCCGGTTTCTACGCGATTCGTGAACTGCCGTTGACCGGCTATTATAGTTCGGCGCCGACCAACAGTCAGATCGGTGTCTATGTCGGCAGCTCCGCAAGATCGTTGACGAACAACTTTTTCAACCGCTTGCTGCCTACTGCCGTTAGCGACACCAATTCTACCTTGGTAAATATTCCAACCATCATTAGTCCCCTGACAAACGATCTTAATCCCAACAGCGACGCATTGACCGTGTTGCCTGGCAGTTTAACGCCGACCAACGGCACTGCCTCGATCCTTAACGGCACCAATGTTTTGTTTACCCCCACGCTTAATTTCACTGGCATCGCTACCATCGGTTACACCGCTAGCGATAGTCACGGCGGCGTTTCTAGTGCGATCATTACCATTTTCGTAACACCGGTTGCCGATCTGGTCATCGGCAAGACGGCTCCCCTTGTGGTGCTTGCCACCAGCAATTTCATTTATTCTATCGCGGTAACTAATTTGGGGCCGAGCGCGGCCAGCAGTGTTGTGGTAACAGACACATTGCCCGCGGGCGTGACCTTTATCAGTGCTTCTGGCGGTGGTGCGACCAATGCCACGGCCGTTTATTGGTTGCTTAGCAACTTGGCCGCTGGTCAAACAACCAACCTCACTTTTACCGCCAAGGCTCCAGCTGGCGGCAGCATCATTACCAATTTTGCTGTTGTCAGTTCAGGTACGTTGGACACGAACTTTGTTAACAACACCAACCCTCCGGTGATTTCAACCATTGTTCCGTTGGCTCAGTCTGCCGATTTGGCTGCGGGCAAGTTTGGCCCTACGAACATTTATACAGGAACTAATTTCAATTATACTATCAGTATTACCAATGCTGGCCCAGCTACTGCCACCAACGTGGTTGTCAGCGATATACTTCCTGCGGGAGTCAGTTTCGCCAGCGCTAGTGGAAACGGGACGAATAATGCGGGGGTGGTGACATGGAATTTGGGTAATTTGGCGAATGCCCGGTCAAGCAATGTTACTGTCACTGTAACAGCCGTTGCGAGCGGAACACTTACAAATCTTGCCACCGTGACTTCTTCCACAGCTGATCCAAATTTGACGAACAACGTGACGCTGCCAGTGGTGACGACTGTGACGGCTTTGGCGGACGTTATTGTGGCGAACGTGGGGCCGACGAACGTGGTGGCCGGGGCGACGTATACGAATGTGATTTGGGTGACGAATGCGGGGCCGTCGGTGGCGACGAACGTC
>Ga0208109_1000080_pt1 | contig 54962 bp, 41 predicted proteins | sample CryBogCBH18Jul08_FD_184594 | JGI IMG/M metagenome (GOLD analysis project Ga0208109, IMG submission 184594) | Freshwater microbial communities from Crystal Bog, Wisconsin, USA - CBH18Jul08 (SPAdes) (version 2) | ecosystem: Environmental > Aquatic > Freshwater > Lake | place: Crystal Bog...
CTCTCGATTAATCCTAAATCTAAACATCCATGGTAATTTCTTTAGTTCTAATTTAACATCATAAATTTGCATTGCTGTTTTAGGATCTATCTTATCTGTTTTCAAAAATCCATTATTCACATCCGGATCATATCCAATATCTCCTTTTAATACAATATCATTTAATGTTAAATAACTAATATATGATGCAATCTTATATGCACTTTCCTTATCATATCTGTATTTCTTATCCAAATATATTGTTAAAATTGGCGTCTTAATTGTCTTAGTACATCTCATAATTTCATTCATTCTCATTACACCTTGTGTACCTTTCTTAATTGTACCAGCTGAATGCTTAGTATTCAAGTTCAATTGTGTTGTTCTCTCTCCCATACTTTGGGCACCAAGAACACCTACCATTTCACCTGCATCTACTACTGCTTTATTGAAACTCTTAATAATATCTGTCTTTACATTATTTAACATTTCTTTCGTAAATCTATAATCAATAATACACTTCTTTGGTGCTAAATACTCATGTATTGAAATTACGAATAAATATTTGTTATTATCTTCCATTTGTTTACGAATATTATTATTATTATTATCTTTACGTTCTTCTGCTGTCATACAAAATAATTTTGTGTTCTCAGAACTAATAATTTCTTTAATTGTTTCTAATACATCATTATATTCTAAATCTGATTTTACTTTAGCATCTTTATTAATATGTGCATTGATAATACGGAATAAATTTACTGGTAACATAAATACATCTTGAATAGTATTATAATTTAATCTTGCTTTCATACATATTAATCTTACATCATCTCGATACTTAATTAATTTCTTACCATATTCTTCATTTAATTTCTCTGTTAGTGCTAATTCTTTTTTATTCTTGATTAATTTCTTAAGCTCATCTTTACTCAATGTTAATGCATCCATAATTTTTGCATCATTCATATTAATAATATTAATCTTTACTGCTTTTTGTTTAATCTGGTCTAAGTTAGATCCACCATAAAAGTATTGAATAATTTGATTATTTGAATTTCTCACGATACCATCATAATAGACCATTACATCTTCCATTCCTTTGATGAACTTACGTTGAATATATCCAGTATCTGCAGTATCAACAACATGTAATCCATTAGCTAATCCAAAATTTAATGTACTTGGTACTGTTAAATCATATACTTTAGGATATTTCTTAACATCAATAATATTGATTTCCGTAATCTCATCTAATACTACATCTTTTTGGAATCCAAAGTTTCTATGAACTTTAGTTGCTTCCATTTGTTTAATTGCAACATTTTTCTTTTCATCCATTAATGGAATTACTTCTGCAAATTTAGAAGCCCATTGTGCACGAATAGATAATGCATATGTTGGTAATATATGTACAGTTCCAATATTATTAGATTTTAATTGACGCATTGATACTTTACCAAAAATTCCAAGTCTTGTACATAACATACTTATTCCATCAATTAATTTTGAAGAGGCTGATCCTACCTCAATAGAATTATTTGTAATTGTACCATCACCAGAAATGTAACCATTAATAATTCCAATAATAAATTCTTCTGGTGCAGAATACGCAAAGTCAGGGACAAATTTATTTTCTGCACCATGTCCAACAATTCCATCTAAGAATTTAGCTAATATGGTAGAATATCCACGAATTGTAGATGATGTTCCTCCAATATTATTAATATGAGATTCATAATGCGATTTTAACCCCCAATTATCAAACCAATCTTTTACAAATGTTTGAATATTTGAACTATTATTTGTAATACCAATATATCCTGATTTTACATCTACATTTCCTTCTGCTAAGAATAAGCCAATAAATTTACCATTCATTTCATTAAGTTCAAATATATCTGGAATACGTGAATGTTCACGATTAGTTGTAAATGGATAAATATATCCTTTCATAATATTATCCATATTAGAACGCACTGTTGCACGTTGAAATCTTGCTTTACTATCATAAGGTAATGTAAATAATTTTCCATTATTAGATTCCCACCATCCTGATGGAATATGTTCACGGTTTTCCATTACATTTGCAACTGCATCATGTGCTTTAATAAAGTCTGTTCCATAAATATATTCTGATTTAGATAAATACATAGACATATCAATTTGTTTTGTAATTACAGGTGGTTTACCTAGTTTCATTGTTACTGGTACAAAATGTCCAGGTTTAACATCTGGGGTTGACATTCTTTCAAATTGTTTTGATGTATTATTATAAATAAGTAATGACTTACTTTCTGTTACAATTACTTTCTTACCTGATAATGTCTTAATTTCATATAATTCCTTACCAGGATCATGACGAGTAATAGCTGTAATTTCTCCCCATGTTACATTACCATCCGCATCAGCAGTTGGAATATAAATAGGATTATCTAATTGTAATAATTCCATTTCACGTTCTTCATAATGTTCAACTCTATCTTTATTAGAATCTAATTGTTTATCAATCCAATCTCCGATATTTACATATTTACTTATATTATTTTCATAAATTACAATTGGTGTATCACCTGTAACTGATTTAATAGCCGTATCAATTAATCCGTCACGATTCGCCATCTGCTGAAAGAAAAATTCTGTAGGTCTTAAACCTGTCACATATGAACTTGAAACAAATCCACGTGCTGCTGGAGTATCATCAAATTGATGGTAATGAGGAATAGTACGATTATTTACTTTCTTTGCAATACGTTTGTTGTTCATGTTAATTTGACCAACCAAACTAGAAATACTACCTAATTGTTCTACTTTACCTTTTGCACCAGAATCTAACATAACAAAGAAATTATTACTAGAATCTGTTGAATCTAATACTATCTTACCCATATCACCTGCATGTGCAGTTAACATAGTACCAATATTCTCTTCAAATATACTTTCATCTAATAATCCAGGATGATTCTCCTGTTCTGTAATTAAATGTTTTACTTCTACTATTAATTTATTTGTTTTTTCTCTAACTTTAGATAAAATACTATCATCTACAATACAATCTTTTAATCCTACAGTAAATCCTTTTAATTGTAACCATGATAAAATTACTTTTTGTAAGTTATCAATAAAATCACGTGTAATTTCTCCACCATATTGGTCATAAATAGTTCCAATAAATCCATTTGCATCATTTAATGTTTTTACTCCTACTTTACCTGAAATAAATTTACCATGTTCTACCTTGACTTTAGTAGAAAGATTAATATTTGGAATTAAATAACTCATTAATTCATACGTATCCATTTCTTTCTTTGGAACTTTAGTAATATCAATATTTTCAGTATTCATTAATGTTCTCATTACTCTATTCCATGTTAATGGTTGATTTGTTTCTGTAAATAAGTATGAACCTAATACACCATCTTGAACTAACTGAATAATTGGTTCAGTATTTCTTGGTGAAATAATTAAATTTGTTACATTTGCTAACATTGATAATTCTACTACCGATTGAATAGTTTGTGGTACAAATACATTCATTTCATCACCATCAAAATCAGCATTATAAGGTTTACATGCACTTGGATTCATTCTAAATGTTGTAAATTTATCGTTGAGTGATACTTTAACTTTATGACCCATCATACTTAATTTATGCAAACTAGGTTGACGATTAAATAATACATAATCTCCATCTACTAAATGACGTTCTACAATATCACCAAATTGAATCTTCATTGCACGTGTTCGATATCTAATATCATACGATACACCTTTGCGATTAATAATCTTAATAATACCTGGATATTTATCACGTCCATTCGCTACTAATTTACTTAAATATTCATAATTATCTGGTGTTACTACTTCAGGAAATGGAATACTCATTGCAATCTTTAATGGAATACCAACTTCATCAATACCAATAGTAGGATCAGATGTAATTACTGCACGACCTGAACCTTCTACACGTTTACCATTAAGATTTTGACGAATACGACCTGTCTTACCAGAAATACGTTCTGAAATAGATTTAGTTGGTCTACCACCTGTTTTCTGTTGTGATACAGGTAAGTTAATATCTTCATTATTATAATATGTTGCAATTTGATATTGTAATTGACGAATATAATCATCATTATATTTCATATCTTCACCAGTGGCCGCTTCTTTATCCAATAATTTTCTTACTTTAATATTATATTTAATAATATCTGCTAACTTGTGAGTTAATGTATCTTCAGCTACACCTGATGATAAGAAATCTTTCTTAGCAGGTGGACGAATTGCAATAGGTGGAACTGGAAAATTAATAATAATCATATCTTCTGGTCTTGCTTTAACCGTATCAAAACCCATAATCTGATAATCTAAATCTGATACATTCTTTAAAATATTATATACCGTTTTCGGTTTAAGAATTTCAATAACTCTCTTTTTACCAAGTGGATTACCACCTTCTTCTTCTGATACACCTGTTAATTCAGTTTCAGCTTGTAATAAAATACTTCCTGATGTATTACCAGTACTGATAATCTTTTTAGTAATAACAGGAACAGGAGAACCACATGAATAATCTGTTCGCTGACAATATTTAACACCTGATGTTAATTTCTTAATTTCTGCAAATCTTACTTTTCCATATTTATTACGAATAACTTGATTAATATCATCAATTGATTTATTAATTAATAATTTTGAACATCTAATACATATACATCCTAATATACTCTTAACAGTATTGATAAATCCCATATGCCATACTGGTTCAGCTAATTCAGTGTGACCAAAATGACCTTGACAATTTTTATATTCTAAACCACATGTAGCACATAACATAGTACTATCAGCAGTTCCTAATCTTGGATCGACTAAACCTCCTCGTTTAGGTTCTAACAAATCATACGTTTCAGCAATATTAATACCATATGTATCGTTTACAACGGCAGAAGCACGTTTGATTTCGTCATTACCATAAAGAGTAAATTCAATTCGATCAATATTTGAAATTTCGTCAAACCTTTCTGTCATATTTTATTTACAGATTGTTATTTTTAAATAAAATATTAAATAATTCAATTATCAATTTTATATTATTATCTTTATTTTCTTATATTACTTAAAAAGAAATCGATATTATTGATTAACAGAATAAAATGACTACTATTACAGTAAAGAAAACTAATAATTCATCAACAGAACCTATTCCTTCAGAAATTAGAAATTCTCCGTTATTTAATACACCATGGCATTTATGGTATCATCATGAATTAGATAATTGGAAAGTAGATGGTTATCGTAAAATTTTTACAATTAACTGCATTAGAGATTTTTGGGATTTACATAATAATATTGAATATATTGGTGGTATTAATAATCAAAATTTCTTTTTAATGCGTGATGGTGTTAATCCTATTTGGGAAGATCCCAAAAATAGAAATGGTGGATGTTGGTCTATTAAATTGATGGAAACACATCGTAATTCTACTATTTGGCAAAAACTTGCATTAAAAATGGTTTGTGAAAATATGTTTAAAGATCCTAAACATGATGAACTAGGAGTTATTACTGGTTTATCAATTAATTTAAGAAATGCTAATACAACAATTATTAAAATTTGGAATAGTGATACTAAATTTAATTCAAGTAAACTATTAAATGATGATATTACTAAAGATTTTGGATACAATATTATTTATAAAAAGAATAATGTAGAGTATTAGATTAAATTTTAATTATTAAAAAATTTAATTTATTTTTTGTTTTTCTTAATCTTCTTAGCATTTTTTGGTAATTTACTTGTAAATCCAGAAGCAGGTTTTTGTGTAGGTGGTACTGGATAAGAATTTAATGCTGAATTACTATCTAAATTTGACAATCCAGATTCAAATTGATTATTAAGATGATTGACCATATCAGGATATGGAGATGGTGTGTTATTTACTATTTGGGATGAAGTTATGCTAGGTGCCAAAGTAATATTTGGATTAGCACCTGGTCTAGCACTATAAGTACTCATTTGATATAATTCTTGAAGTGTTGACGCAGGTGTATTTTGTATTATACCATGAAGTATATTTCTTCCTTCTTGTAAAACATCTGGATCTATGCCTCCTCCTGGTGTAAATACATGTCGTTCTAATGGTGAATAATCTGGTTCTACAGAACAATCAACATTATCACATTCAGGATTATGATCAGGGTCTGGAAGAGAACCAGATGCAGATACACCAGGTGTATTAAGTGAATTTTGAATAAGACCTATAGTTGCTGAACCTGTAGCACATGCTCCTATATTTTTTCCGTAATTTGGATTTGGATCACCTGGATTTGCCTTAGTAGCAGCAGAAGAATATGTCTGTTGTGATATTACACAACAACATTTAGGTACAATTGGATAAAATTGATGTGCATGTGCTGTTTTATAACAAATTGCTGATTGAGAAGGAGATAAAGTTGGATCATTACAGTCAGGTCCACTTGGAGATCCTAAATGCTCAATAACATTTCTAAAATGTTGCGTATTACTATTACAATTTTTTGATCCTGGACATGCACATGGTGTTGATGATGAACATGGTGCTAAAGCTTCACAAAAATTATCAACTATTGGTTTATATGAAGGAGTTTTTAATGTGTTAACTAATTCAATTAATTCACCTGAATCGGCTTCGGTTGTTGTTCCTGAACTACCTGCTGTTTTTGAATTATAAAAAAATGTATCATTTCTTACTACATAAAATTTAAATAAACCCATTTTTGCATAATCTAATATTGTCATACCACCTGCGCTACTATATCCTGGAAGTCCATACCCTTCTAAAAATACTTGATATCTTACATATGCAAGTGCAAAATATGTTAAAATTAAAACTACAATAATATATATTACAAACCCTGGTGTAGAACCAATAGTATATGAGTAAAATACATCTTTATCTATTAATTTCTTAACAATTGGAATAAATGCACTACAATCTACTGAACCACCTGACATAGTTTTATCATTTTCTAGATTCATATATATAAATCCAAGTACTAAGATTATTAAAACTAATATTGTAGTATTCCTATTAATTAAACTGTTTTTCATAAATTAATTTTTGAAAAAAACTATGCAAAAATGAATTTATTATATTTATATTAAAGATTTATATAGATACTTAAAAAGTAGCAGAAGGTGAACCTGAACTACATGGTGTATATCCTGGGGTATTTGGATTCATATATCCTGATGTACCTTTTGCACAGCATGGATGTTGATATCCTGGTTCACTGCAACAACTACATGGTGAAATTGTATTACAAAATGCAGATGCATATTTTGCATATTGACCTGTACCTTGTGTTAATGCAGTTATCATTGAATTATAATTATTTTGTTCGTAATCTGAAATTGTTTTATTTGAAATTGCATTTGTATCTGCTGCATACATATTTAGAAACATTTTTATAAAATCAGAATAAGAATACTTCGATGCATATTGAAAATAAATAAAAAATCTAACTATTACTATTATTAAAAATATAAAAAAGAAGTAAAATAAATATCTAAATTTATATGTAAATGGTATACATTCAGGTGGAATTGGTGGACTATCTCCTCCCATTTGAATCATATAATTATTTGGTATACTCATATATATATACGATAATCCTAGAATAACTAATAATAATATTATTGACACATTTGAAGATATTTTTCTATTCATATAATATTTTTTGATAATTTTCTATTAAAAAATAATTTATTAAATTATTCTAAATATCATTTCCTAAATCAAGTTCTGATGAATTTATTAATGGTATTGATGATGATTTTTTAGATGAAAAAAATTCTATAATAGCTTTGTATTTAATTACTATAAATACAATTATTAATAATACTACAAATATACTTAATATATACATTATATTAGTATCAATAGGATATGAAATAGATGGTGAATTACTTGTTGATGAACTATTTGATGATGCGGAAAATGATGAATTATCTGTTGATACTGAAGTTGATACGTCTGGTGTAAAATATTCAAACATTTGAGAATGTAATTTGTCTATTGTACTATTATGTCTTATAATATAATTCTTTTTAAGGTGTCCATGTATTGTATTTATTATTAATTTTAAATAATTTTTATACATATTAAAAGTAGTTGTTTCATCTTTTACTTGAAATTCTGATACAGCTATACTTTCATAATTTTCTCTATTATACATTTTATATGTAATAACTAATATTATTATAACTACAACTGTTAATATTATATTTTTTTCCATAATATTAATAATTAATTTTTTTAATAACTCGGAGTATTAATTGGAATAACTGCGTTACATATTGATTTAATATTTTTATTGTCAAAATATTCATTGATAAATTTTGATTTTTCATGTTTATCCATCATTTCATATTCATCTAAAAACATTTTTATCTTTTGTTCCCGTGTTAATAAAAGCCCTTGTGATAATAATCCATTCGCAATTATCATTATCATTAATATAAATCCTAATATTATACATAATAATCCTGGACCAGTCATTCTATACTATTATTTATTATTTCTTTTTTAACTTTTTCCTTTTTAACTTTTTTAGGTTGATTCTCTTTTAATTGACTAAAATATGAATATCCCTGTAATAAACAATCCGCTAAATCATCTTTTTTACTATACCCACTTATAAAATTTCTCCATTCTTCTGTTATAATACTTTTACAAAATTCTATTGATTTTTTCTTACCATCTGCATATGATAATTTTTCAGGTTTCACTTCTGTTTTTATTTCTTCTGCTTTTTCTGTCTTTTTCTCATCAATTAAATAAAATTTGCTCTTTCTGCTAGGAGAAATTAATTTTATATTTTTTGCATCTAGTGATTTTGCATCTACTACTTTTCGTATTAAAAACCATGCGTATAATGTATCAGCAATCGCCTTCATTTTTGGATTCTTAAATGTTGGTTGATTTTCTATTAATACTACTTCAAATTCATTAAATTCCATTTTATCTAATTTATCTATTAATTTTAATTTTAATACTTCTGTTGCATCATCTCCACTATATGATTTAGGACCATGATTTTCACACATATATTTATTATCTATATCATATTTACCTTTTTCATGACATCCATCTATATAACAAAAATGTTTTATTCTAATCTTTTTACAATGTTCTCCACAATAATACTTATTATTATATAAATATATTCCATCTAAATTACAAAAACTACATTGTTCTAATGATAAATTAATAATACCCCATTGTTTGATAACTAATTGAACTGGTTTATTTTCTTCTTTAGTATATTCTGATAAATTATATGCTAAATTTTTAATTCCCACATCCCATGATAAAATACGCATATTAATACAGTATATTTATTCTTATATAAACTTCATAAAATAAAATTTTATTCCGTCTCACTACGTTTGTTTGCTTCGCAAATTCGCTAACGCTCAGTTCGCTATGCTCACTTATCCGATACCTTTTACTGTGAGTGAAACGAACTGAGCATAGCGAATTTGCGAAGCAAACGAACGAAGTGAGACGGAGTTTTGCATAGCAAAACGTAGTTTAATAATGTTTTCTACATACTGCTCGATATAAATTCTCAGATCCTACTTCTACCGTTTTATTATTATTTACTATCTTCTTACTAAATATAGCTTCCGAAAATGCATCACCTGTTTCTTCTTCACATTGTTTACAAAATGCAGTTAAAAATACAATATCATCTACATGTGGTATTAACTTGTATAAATCTCCAAATAATTCTCTTTTTGCACATCCATTTAATCCTGCAATATGTACATTTTTAGATTCACTCCATTTTAATGCATATTCATATAAATCTTCAAAAAATTGTCCTTCTTCTATCATAATAACATCATAATCTTTTACATGTTCTGCAATTTCTTCTAATTTAACACATGATACACATAGCTCAGTTCTACCATCATGAGTTACAAGTTTAGATTCATTTGAATATCTATTATCTATACTCGGTTTTACTATAAAAATTTTCATACCTTTCTTTTTATAAATATGAATATAATGAAGTAATCTTGAACTTTTACCAGAAAACATTGGACCCATGATTAACTGTAAATATGATGGCATTTTATATTACTGTTCTTATTTTTTTATTTAATTTTTTATCAATTTTTACAAAAAAATGAAATTATAACTTTTATTTAAGTTAAATTTATTACTTAAAGAAAAACGACTATTATATATAAAGAATAAAAAATGTCACAAATTGAATGGATCAACAGTACTCATACAGGTGAAACTGCTTTAATACCGCAGATTTCTATTTCAACTATCACTACAACATTAAAATTAAATTGTACTTTTAATCTTGTTGATATATTTAAATGTGTTAAATTAGATACTAATAAAATTATTGGTTTCAAGTGTAATGGTTGGGTTAAAATTAAATTAGGACAAAATATTGTTTATTTGCCACCTGCTTCAAGTGACGAAGATGATAGTGAAACTGATGATGATGGAGAAAAAGGAGTTAAAATAATTATTAAAAAGAATAAAAAACTTCCATCACATTACAATGAAATTAAAAGTTTTTACAATAATTTAAAGATTAAAAGAAGTAAACATAAATTTTTTAATCAGGTAACAGCTTATATTAAATTAGGTGCTGATCGTTATATTAATGTAAAAATCTTTAAAAATGGTTCATTACAGATGACTGGTATTAAGAAAATCAGTGAATGTAATAATATTATTAATCTTTTATTAGATGAAATTAAAGAACCTATTAATTCTAATACATTACTAGCTCTACCAGCTGGTGTATTATTACCTGATTTTATTACTGCTAAATATGAAGTAAATAAAATGGTAGAATTAATTAAAAAGACTGAAGATTTAAAAGTATCCAGTTTTAGTATTCGAATGATTAATAGTAATTGTAAAGTTCCATTCAAAATTAATCGTGATGCTCTATTCCAGATTTTAAAGACTGAAAAAATCAAATGCAGATATGACCCAAATAGTCATGCATGTGTAAATATTCGTCATGATATTACAGAAAATGACAAAGTTTCTATCTTTGTTTTTCAATCTGGAAGTATTATTATTACTGGTGGTAAAACAATTAGTGATATTAATAGTGGCTATCATTATATTATGAATTTAATTTCAAAACATTATGAAGTAATTAAAAAGAAAGATTTGGATGAATATATTCATTCATTAAAAAAAGATAATGATAATGATTCAGATGATACAGATGATAATGAAGAAAATCAAAATATTATTAATAATCTTGCTTAATTGTTAATTTTTTCAGTAGTACCAACAACTGCATTTGGATTGCCGGTACCTACTTGAATAATTTCATCGTTACTAAATTGGTTGAAAAAGCTATCTATATCACTATTTTCAACTACGTTACTATTTTCTTTATACAATACATTATTGACGTAAGGATTGTTGTATACCATGTCTGCAGGATTAAAATGAGGGAATGTAGATGGAATATTAATGTTCTTTTGTTTTTGTATAAATGGTAAGTATCCAGTATTGGAATTTAATGCATTACCCATAATCATTGTATATGGTACTTGTTTGAGACCTACAATACCTTGTGTTGATGCATTAGGTGGTTGATATGCATTTACTTTTGTTGGTGGTAATCTTTCTAATAAGCTTTGTTTATTATCACGGAAATACATATTTCTTTCACCTTCACCTGTTGAAGTTGCACTTACACCATCAACACTACCTAATGTACCCATATAATTGGAATTGGTATTAATACGATTAGTTGACATTTGTTGATATAATGACATATCACCTGCACCCATTGTACCACCATTACCTACAACACCACCATAATTGGAATTGGTATCAACACGATTAGTTGACATTTGTTGATACATTGACATATCACCTGCTCCCATTTGACCACCATTACCAACAAGACCGGTATAATTAGCGTTTTCATCTGTTCTATTAGTTGACATTTGTTGATACATTGACATATCACCAGCACCCATTTGTCCACCATTACCAACAAGACCAGTATAGTTAGCGTTTTCATCTGTTCTGTTAGTTGACATTTGTTGATATAATGACATATCACCAGCACCCATTTGTCCACCATTACCAACAAGACCTGTAAAGTTAGCATTTTGATTTAATCTGTTAGTTGACATTTGTTGGTATTTTGATACATCACCTGCTCCCATTTGACCACCATTACCAACAAGACCAGTGTATAATGCATTTGATGTAGAACGTTGTGTAATGTAGTTATTATAAGAACCAAGATCATTATTTGGTACATTTGGTGATAATAAACCACCGCTATCTAAACCAGGTAATACTCTGTTAAATGGTGTATGTGTCTTACCAAAGTTTTCAGATGATACACCAAATTCAGAATTAACTGGACCAATAACACCTTGTTGAAATTCTTCTTGTAAACCACGATGAGATTGGTCAAAGTTCCAATGACCTTGATCAGTTGGTCCTTGAACATCATAGAAATTTGGCATAACACCATAATCTTGAGATAATGTACCATATGTAACTGGTTTCTTATTGACAACACGACCAATAATTGTAGCTTTACCATAACCACTTGCACCTTTAACCACTGGAAATTCTCCTGAAATTTGAGGATTATCCAATCTACGTAATTCATCAATTGTTTTAGTTGGTGGTACATATGGATCATGGAAACCAACTTTACCATCTTCATAGGCACCAAGATTGAGACCAGGTGTAACTTTAACATCATCCATTGGTTTATCATTACGTCTTTCTTTACCTGAAAAATATCTATCTTGTACTAAATCTGTTTGTACTGGTGTACCACGTGTGTATGATTGTAATGGAATTGGTTGATAACCTGTTCTGAAACCATTACCATCAAAATTTTCAACATTAGATACTTCTCTCTTAGAATAGTAGAATCTAGATGAACCAGTGTATCTATCTAATGTTTGTTCCATATTTCTAGCACTTTCTTCTGTAATTAATAAACCTTTGTCTTTGAAGAAAGGTTGCATATTGTTATGAATTAATTCATCTTTGTTAAAAATTTTATATGTCATATCATCATCATTTTTATTAAATGGTGTCCAATTTTCAGGTAATGTTAATTTACCATTATTTGATTCTGCTGGACCTTTATTTCTATTAATTGGCATTGAACTAAATTGTTCATCTAATGATGTTAATTCATTAGGCGGTGCTTCCATTAAATTTTTATCATATTTGTATAATGATAACATATCATCACCTTCTGAATTGTTCATGTATTTGGTTGATGATAAGTACTTGTTTTCTGTATCTAAATCATATACTCTTTTATTAAATAATGTTGGTATAATATTTTTATTATGAGGATCATCTGATAATAATTTCTTTTCTTTAGTTACTTTATCCATTGCATCTTGAACTCTACCTTTTTGGTCAAAACCAGTTGATGGTTGTGTTATTACTCTTTCTACATATTCATCTTCTTCAATGGTTTCTTCATTAAATTCATCATCGGTATTATTTTTGAATCTTTCACTAATATATTTTCCTGCTAAACCGATTAAGCCGATTGCTAATACTTCCATATTATTATTTAGTAATAAAAAATAATATAAATAAATGTAAATTATTTAAAGCTTAGAAATTCCCATTTCATGAATATTGTTTTTTAATGCAACTGTATTTCTAAGATTATCCATAGAATTAATTAAATCTGATTTAACATCGTATCTAGAACTTCTTCCAAATCTATTATTACCTGTACTATCAGCACTACCATTGAATACCCATTCTCTTGGGTCAATAATAGGTCTAAATGTTACATCAAATGCTGTTTGACGAAAAATTTTTGAATCAATATCTAAACGTGTATTTTCTAAATCTAAAATAGTATTACAATTTGTAAATTTAGGAGTTAATTGACTTGCTTTATCTAATAATCTTTTTCTCTTTTCCTCTAAAGTATTTCCAGATGTATATTTTGTATCACTCCAATCTCTAGCAAGAGATGATTCAATATCTGCACGTAATGCTCTGCTACCATAATCAAATTCACCAATATCATAATTTCTGTCTGCACGAGGACCATTTGTTGAAAAACATTTAGAATTGTTATTTGCAGTATCAATATCTATTGAGTAATATCCGGGTCTAACGGATTGTGTTGTTAATTCTTCTTGGAATAAAGCATCATATTTGTTTCTAGAGTAAATACCAGACATTCTATATAATTTATATAGAGAAAATTTAAAAATTATATATTATCTTTATTCAACTATAAATTTTTATTAGAAATTTATAATTCATTACATTTATTTAAATTGTTTCATGTTAGTTGGTACGATTGCACGGTCACTTAATCTTGGAACCGCTACACTTGGATAATCACATCTATTTTTACCAGCTGGTGTACAAGATTCAAATTTCTTTGTTGCACATTTAGAACCAGGTAAATTAATTAATAATAAATCACTTTCAATTTCAACTCTACGTTCTTTACTTTTTAATGTATAAGGTAATTTAGCTCCTGAATTTTGGTCACTGCTAATGTTATTTTCATTGTAAGGTAAGTAAATTTCGTATAATGCTGGGTTTTTTGTATCTACTGTGTATTGTTGATATGCGCATTCGTCGTATTTTAATCTATCAAAAATTCCTGCCATTTCTTATATATTATAAATTAAGAAAAGATTTTTTTTTTGAAAAAATCTATTTTATCTCGCTTCACTCGGTTCACTTCGTTCACAAATACGAGGGTAATTTATTTGATTTAATTTTATTTTCTAATTTCCATAATGGTTGAATATTTTTATAATTAAAACATTTTTTTATTTCATCTATATTATTTAATATAAATTTACTTTGTAAATTTATCTCGCTTTGCTCAGTTCGTTTCACTCACAAATACTAATTATTCTTTCACTCTTATTTGTGAGCATAGCGAACTGAGCGAAGCGAGATAAATTTATTATAAATTTATATTATTCCTCCTTTTTTATCATTTTACTATTACAATAATATATAATTAAATTTTTATATATTACATTAATATTTGTGAGCATAGCGAACTGAGCGAAGCGAGATAAATTATCAAAGATAATTTATATTAACCCCGTAATTTGAAATTTAAAAATCTGGTATCTTCTCCTCCTAAATTACGAAATACTGGTAATGCTGTTAAGTAATAAGGAACATCTTGAATTCTTTCTGCATCTTTTACCCAAATTCTAAAATCATTATTTCTTGTTTGTTCACCTAAATAAACTTTTTCATAATCATTTGGATTTCCAAAACCTCTACCTAATACTTTATTAGGAGGTGGCATATGTGCCGATAAATCTACATTCTTTCTTCTATGGGTTGATCTAAATGTATAAAATTCACCTCTATCTTTTACTCTGTCATATTCTTGAATAATTCCTCTTAATACATCATTATTTGCATCATAATATGTATCTTTATTTGATTGAAATTCATTAGAATTAATTTGACCAAATGTTTCAATTTTTCTTTGATTAAATGTTTCAATCTCTCTGCTATCATATGGTTTCATATCTGCAAATGTTTGTTCTAATTTTGGCATATTTGTTTCAACAAATTCTTTTCTTTCTCTGTTAACAGTACCAAATAATAAATTATTTTCATCTGTTGCATTTTGAGGATTGTGATTTCTATTTGTTGGAATAAATCCAACTGTTTTTGTAGCACTTTTTATTGGTAAATAACTACTATTTAGATTAGGATTTACTTTACATTGAATGCAGCTATCATCTGCCATTGTATCCATATTTCTGTTATAGTCGATGTATTTAAGCTTTTCTTCTTGGCGAGGCATAATATATTAAGATAAGAAAATAGATATTATAAATAAATATAAAAATGGAAAACTCTTTTGAAAAAATTTTCTCTGAAGATCCTAAACCTCCTAAATCAATTTCTCTTGAAATAAATGTTTTAGATAATGAAAATCTAACTGAAACTAAACTATCTGACGTCTTCGAAATTTGTTTACATATGTTTGTTTATGGAATCAAATATAAAAAATTAGAACTTACTCCTGAAAACTTATATTTGATGAAACAATATTTTAATAGTGTCTCTCTTGATTTTATTATCGAAGTAGAAGATTTTGACACTATTCTATTTAATGATCCTCGATATGTTCAACGATATTGTTCAATTGATGATCGTTCATTCACTGAAGATGATCCATTATTTATTACAAATGCTAGAGTTTTCACTAGAGCCAATTTACCTGAATGGATTGCTACTTATCAATTAGAATATGAATCAATGTTTTTTATTAGTTTTAATTTTATTTAAATAAATTAACTGCAATTGTATACCATTCATACATATCAATTTGCTTATAATTCATAAACAAGTCTGATAATTTTGCTTGTGTTTCATCATTAATCATATTCAATATCCCAAATATGATTAATATATTTTCAACTTCATTTTCTAATATATCCATAATCTTTTCTGCTGTTATATTATTAATATCATATTTATCTTTGTAACCATGTAACGGTATATTTTGCATTTTTCTACGATATTCTGGTTGAAGTTCTCCTAAAATCTTTTTATACTCATTAAGATAATGCTTTTTTGCAAAATTATAAATCTTTGGATTATCTCTGTATTCTAAAAGTTCTTCCGGTGTATACAATAAAATATTATGAAAATTACCATTCATATCATATATTGGTTTATAATTTACCATATTTGTAGTACAATTACAATCTTCACCATAAGTAATATCAAATAATACTCGTTCTCGAATATATTTTCTTTTTTCTTTACCTCTATCAGATAATTCATTATATATTTGTTTGAATATATCTATTAAATCATTACCAGTATATCTTTGAACAACCAAAATAGTATTCGTATTAATTGCTAAATTTGTAATACCAAATAACTTTCTATCATTATCTAAATATTCACTTATAATAATTACTTCAATCCTATCATCTTTTGATTTCCAAATATGCATAGACTTACCTTCATATGTATTATCATACTCAAAATCCATATTCTTAGATGCAAAATATTCATGTAAGAATTCTATACATTTGTTAAATTCTGGGTCCATATTTATTATTCTAATTGTTTTAGATGTATTTTTAATAATATCCATTACAAATACTGGAATTATTTGGTCAAGTTCAGCAGTAAATTCTTTTAAAATAGTTTTACGAGGTGCACTACCAATTCCAAAATATGTATAATCTACATGCTTCTCTTTCAAGTGATTAACTAGCAAATTCCAAAACGAATCCATTTTTAATTATTTAATTCCAGTAATTAATATATTTTTTTTCAATTTTGATGATATGAGTAAAAAGTTAATTCAAAATCTTCATAATACATACGTCAGAATTATGCCTAGTAAAACACATGGTGTAGGTGTATTTGCTATAAAAGATATACCAGCTGGTGTTTCTCCATTTGAATATGCTGCAAATAAATGTGGATTAGATAAATTCACTAGAGTGCATAAAGATAAATTAAAAGATGTTGATAAAAGTGTTATTAAAATGTTAGATGATTTTTTAGGTACAGACGAAACTGGTTATTATGATATACCATCTCAAGGATTAAATAGTATGGATATTTCGTTTTATATGAATTATTCAAGTAAACCGAATATAGATATAATTAATGATAATAAATGTAATTTTGTTGTTTTCAAATCAAATAGATTAATAAAAAAAGGTGAAGAATTATTTATAGATTATAATAAATATAATTAATTCAAAAAGAAACTTGGTACCTCACAATTAATATTCACATATTTACACTTTTTATTCGAATCAAAATATTTTAATAATTTACTTATATCTCTTGGATACACTTTCTCTTCCTGATAATAATTTAATTGTAATGACCTCCTATCAAATAAATCTGATTCATTCCTATACAAGTTATTCTCAAAATTTTCATCTTGAACAATTGGATCGGTAGGACATGCATCCAAATTATCATTTTCCATTAGCGTATTTCCATATGGATTATCTATCGATGATTCACGACAGGGCTTAGTCTTTGGAGTTTTCTTACTAAAATATATAATAGCAGATATTCCTGCAAATACTAATCCTACACCATTATTACCATATAGAAACATAATTAAACTAATATATAATGCAAACATAACTAATCCATCTCTATCTGTTGGATCAAAATGTAATAATTTTTTAATATCAATATTTTCCATTAATATTAAGAAATATAAAATTCATTATATTTACGCAAGTTTCTGATTCTCTAAAAATGATTCTAAACTCTTCATTTGTTCATCTGAAATATTACCTTTCGCTCTATCTTTTCCAATTTGAGACATCATTCTTGATGTAAATCTTCCCATTAATTCTTTAATTGAAATTGTACTACCATCTTTATACAATTTAGATCTCTTTAATGTATTTGATAATTCTTCATCTTTGTCATCTTTAATAACTTTTGAACCAGCTATTATATCATATATTGATAATTGTCCTCCTTCAACAAATTCTTGTAATTTATCTTGTGCTTTTTCAATAACAAAGTCTAAAATTGTATCCATTTTATCTTTGCCATTTGCTCTATCATAATCTTCTATTAATTTACTAATAATTTCTAATAAATATTTCTTTCCTTTTTCTGCATCACCCTTAAGTGCTAATTTATCAATAACATTATTAATATCTATTTTATCTAATCCTGTTGATGCAATAATATTTTTAATTTTATCTGGTGTAATACTCTTAATATCTTGTAATTGAGCTACATTAATTCCTGTAAAATCAATCTTATCTAATCCTGATACTGATAAAAATTCAGTTAATATTGATGAATCAATTTTTGAAATCATATTACTAATTCTCTTTACATCAATTGTTCCCTTTTTCTTTCCTAATCCATCTAATTTATCTAATAACATATCAATTTGAATTTGTTTCTTTGTTTCCTGTGCATCAGATACAATTAATTGAATCATTTGAACGGTTTCCCAAATAAAACTATTTAATTCTTCATCAATTTTGCTATCAAATAAATTATATAAATTAATTTTTGGCATAAATACTACTTTGTAATTCTTATGAAATAATAGTTTTTCACGATTTAATAAATACTTAAATAATTTTTCATCACTAGAAACTTTTTCATAAAATGTTTTAATTTTTTCTTCTACATCAAATGTTTTAACATCTAATTCAATATCTACTAATTTGAATTTATTAAAACTTTCAATAAATTCTACATATCTTTTCTTCGCCAAATCAGGAATTATAACAACCATATTATATGATATGAATAATATTATAATCTTTAAATCAAAAAACATTATTTCATTATCTTTTTCTGTTAATCATTCTTATCAATCTAATTCTTTGTTCATTATTCTTTTTCTCTGTTTCATCCACTATATTAGCTGTAACTTCAGTTTCATTTAAAATTAATTTACTTGAATTTGCTCCTTCATAACTTTTTTCTGTATTTTTATCATCAATAAATGTATAAACATCTGATATCTTTTTAATTTCTTGTATTGGAATTCCAAGTTTATCTTGTGGACTTGGTTCCGTTAAAGGTTGTTCTTTATTCCTAACATTATTTGTTTTAATATCAAATAACTGTGTTGATTTAATCCATGCACGAACATTTGGTCTTTCAATTGGCATTGTAATATTTGGTACAATAATTGCTGGTAAATTACATTTATATAAACACTGTTTTAATATTGGATTGAGTTTATTTATATCCACTCTTTGTTTATCTATTAATTGAAACGTTGATAATAAATTATTATTTTTTAAATCTTGAATAATATCATTACAAAATTCATCCGTTGAATCGTATAAAAAAAATCTTCTTTCTGTCATAATATTTATATATATTAATCATCTTTAAATGAAAATTTTAAAATCTTTTTATTTCTTTATTATATGGCAGAATCTTCTGAAAATATACTACAAGCACATTTTAGAATTCATAAATCATTGATTTTTATGATATCTTGTTATGATACTGATTATGCATATACTTATTTAAATAACTTGAATAACAACACTTTCAAAAATTATTTTAAAGTTATCAAAACAAATGATTCCGAAATTATAAATGAAGTTTACGATAAAACTGATGATAAAATTATTATTTTTGTTACTAAATTACCTACACCTGATGTATATATTTTTAATTTTATTAATGAAGTCTATCATATTCATTTAGCTGTTCCCAGTTCTTATGCAAAAGATTTAAAAGATTTTGAATTATATAAATCTGAAATTCAAAAAGTTCCTATACGTAAATTCATTAACGTTAAAGATAAACGTAAAATTTATGATAATAATATTGAAGATAAATTATACGATACTATGATTCAATTAATTGATGATAAATTAAATGATAAAAAAGAAAAATTTAAACGTATGCCTCAAACTGGTGGTAAATTAATTTTATATGGTGAACGTTCTATAAACTAATTAAATCTAAATCTAATTGTTTCGCCAAACTATTCACTGATTTAATTAATACTTGAATACATTCATTAAAAATTTCTTTAATATTTCCCTTACATTTATATCTAATTTGCATATTCCTAGTAGATATAATTGGTTGATAATCACCTGCAAATTCCATTTCTGGATGCACTTGTAATATATATCCTAATATCCCCCCTAATGTCATATCTTCATTCGGTAATTGTAAAATCCCCTCTTTTAAACTATCTTCTGTTACTTTTTCATTCACTAAATTATCCAAATATTCAAATCTCATGATTACACATGATAATGCTCGACGCATTGCTTCTTTTTCTGACATTTGTTGCTTAGATTCATATCCCAATATAAATGTATTTTCTTCAACTTGATCATATGCACATGCAGCAACTGGTTCATAAATAGCAGGAATATCAAACTTTTCTTCCAAATTTAATCCTAATTCTGCTTTACATGTACATTCAAATTCTTCATCATCATGTAATTTTACTAATAATAATGGTCTAGGATACGGTGATTTAATTTCTTTACCTTCGTAATAAAATTTTGCCATATCTGTAGTAACTGCTACTGTTTTACCTGTTTTATTTTTATATGATACATACATTGTTAAAAAATTATCTTCTATATTTTCACCATCATATAGTTGTAAAAACTTTTTAACCGATTCTTCATCGTTTTTTACATACATAATCGGCATATTCGAAAATCTTTCTCTAATTTGATCATTGTTAATAATACTACTATTCTTTTTAATTGTAATATTTTTTGATGGAAATGCATATATTGGGATATATGTTTTTAATATTCTTCGTAACATATTTGCATATTGAAAAGTAATATTCTCTAATTTAATTTTAATATTAGAATTACTATAATCGTCTTTGCATTTATTTAATTCTACTATAGTAGCCTTGAGTTTTGTTAACTTCTCCATTCTTATAATAATATTAATTTATTTTTATATATATTAATATTATCAATTTTCTTCTTACACCCAGAAATAATCAACTAATTTATTTGTCCATTCATTCAATAATTTGGTATCTGTTTCAAATACCCTAATTTCTTGACTTAATTTCCATACTTCTGATGCTGTCATCTTGTATTTTAACATCTTTCGTACTTCATTAATATTAATTGGCTTCATTTTATGAATACCCTTCATCTTACCTAATGTATAAAAAATTAAATTATATGTCTTATTCTTTCTAAATGTAGAATCAAATAACTCTTCATTACGATGCACCATATTATTATTGTTAAATTTAAAATAAATATCCAATAGTCTTTGTGCTACATATGTAAACATACATGATAATAATCCAATTGTATCTATATTTACTTCTAAATCTACATTCGTTTTATCTACTGTATATACCATTTGATTATTTTTAGTTACATATTCTACTAATAAATCTTTCTGATACAAATGAATATACAATTCTTGCTTTGTCTTGTATCCTGGATTTAATTTAAGTAAATCACTGTATCCAGGATGCAATACCTTACATAAATGTCCTGCATGTTCAAATATAAATCCTTCCATCTTTAATGTCTTATCCTCTAATTTATCTTTAATCGTTTCTGCTGATAATAATTCATTCTTTACAATACGTCCAATATTATTTTCAGTATACGAGTAATTATTGTTACTATCACGTGTAAAGAGTAAAAATAACTTGGCATATTTTTCTCCAAATCGCTCCAAATATGACATGTTAAAACAACTTTGCCAATGCACTAATTCAAAATAATATTTATTATCTTTATTCATTTGATTTTCTAATTCTGATTTTGAACTACCTAATACAGTAAGACATTCTTCAAACATTTGTCCATGTGATAATTCAGATTTCTTGCCATAAATAAATTGGTGAGTGTTATACATGCTAATATTTCGACGTGTTGCGTAATACCATTTATCGTTGTGAAAAAATACTGAAATTAAAGTTCCTTCATGGGATTCTGAAAATTTTGTCTCAGGTGTAAAAAATGGATTGGCTTCATCATATGTCAAATATTGTAAATTAGAATGAGAAAAACATACAACTTTACCTGTATCTAATTGTAATACAATACTACGACATGCATTGTAAATATCCCAACGTGTATATTCTTGAGATGATTCCGTAAAGATTTGAACTAAATTATCTTCAGGATACTTTTTAAAATGAATACGGAGGTTAGATGATTTACCCACCATATTTGAATATATAAATTCAATTAATTCTTCCACTACAAATGGAACATTATTATTTTGATTGTTAGCGATATAATTATTGATTACTTCCATTTTGATTTATTCTATTTATATATAATCTCGATATTCCTTTATAACAATAAATTCTAAGGAATTTATCTCGCTACGCTCAGTTCGCTAAAGCTCACCGTAAATGATATCCGTAACTGTGAGTGAAACGAACCGAGCTTGCGAGATAAATTTGTAAAAATTTATTGTTATTTTTTCATTATTGATAGTATAGAGAATAATCATGTTTATAAATGAAATAGATAAATATATCGAATTACAATTTACTTTAGTTAAATCATACCTTGATGAGCACAAGTATTCAAAAAAAGTTAAAGATACTGGATCTTTTATAGATTATTATCAAAAAATTATTAATCAAATAGACTATTCCAAAATTCTTAAAAATATCAAAGACGATAAGAATATAGTTAAAATTAGAAATATTATCGAGAAATATATATTATTTTACTTATTATTAAATCTATGCATTAAAGAAGATAATTTATATGATGAAGACGAAAAATTATTTGTTGAAAAACTATTTAATGTCTCTAATAGTTTACCTATTATTGATAGTGTTGCTATTGGTGATTTAGTTGAAATTTATCAATCATATTATATCTGTTTAACCTTACTAAAATTCTTAAAAGAAAAGAAAGAATTAACTATTAATGAAACAAATAAAGAAATTATTGAATTATTTAACAATATTGGTATTGATACAGTTCAAAAATACTTTGATTTGAAACAAAATGGATTACATAATATTTTATTAACTTTACTTGTAACTAAAATATATGCTAAAACTGATAAAATAGAAATTGCTAGAATTAATGAAGAAAATGAACTTGTTAATGCTGATTATAAATATATTGATATAGTTGAAGCTAGAATTCAAGATATTGATTTTGCTTCTATGGAAATGTTATTTGATATCGAAAGTCGTAAAATTGGTTATCCTGAAGATTACTACAATTTAATTCAAGAAAATAAATTAATTATGTTAGGTGATGTTGAAGAAAATTTAAATCCTGAATATGCAATTCAATCAAATTTAGTCTCAAATGACAGAAAAATTGGATATCTATTTCATAAAAAATTATTAATTCCTATTACTGATGAAATTTTACGTTATCATGTTAAAGAAGCTAAATATGAATCACAACAAGGTGGTGATAAAAAAGAAAATACTAGAACTAATGATACAAAATTAAATTATATTGTAACTAAAATAAATAATGTTATTGAAAGTGCTAGAAATCCTGCTAGTAAAAAATTATATTATCAACCATTATTCTATCGTCAAGCAGTACCTTATAATGATATTGAAGAAATGAAAATATTAAAAAAATTCTCTGATATTGGTCGTGTTAATGCTGAAAATGTTTCAAGTTTTAATGATTTATTATCTTTTAGAATTTACAATTATATTAATTATCAAGATTTTGCACATTTTGGATTCTTTCATAAACATAATTATACTACTGATGCATTAAGATATACTAATTTTAGATTTAGAAAACATTCAAACAATACAATTAAAAATAAAAATGATATGCAATGGAGAGTTATTACACATGATAATTTTAGAATAAATCCTCAACATAATTTTAATAGTGCAATTGTTGGTGTAGCCTTTCCAAAATATGTTAATTTTTTACCTTATGATATTAGATGCTTAAAAATTAGTAATTCTATTAATGTCAGACGATATAATTTAAATGGATATAATATTACAAAAGATTTATTATCAAAATTAATTGTTGAAAATAAAATTTTTAACAGAACACCATTTTGGATATTTGATGCTAAAACTGATAAATTTACTCAAGAAACATATGATGATATTAATAATTCAAATCAACAAATATTCTTTAAAAAATTAATTGCTAACGTTTATAATGTTATTGAAGATTTAACACAACAAAGAATTTTAAAAGAATTTGAAAGTAATGCTCCTCTTACTTTATATCAATCTAATCAAATTTTAGATATTATAACCAGTCGATTAGTTCCAATACCAATTTATTCTGAAAAAATGGCTAATATTAATTTTGCACGATATTATACTTATTTACCACAACGTTTAAACATTGTAGATATTAAAGAAATTACATTCACTAACAAAGAGTTAGAAAAATTACCTGTTTACAAACCACCTAAAAATTTAAAAGTAAATGTTATTAGTATTGAAAAGAAATCATCAAATCAAATTGATATATTTGAAGATGCAACATGTCAACATACCATTACATTAAATTATATTAAAAGAACCAGAGAAAGAGACCCTACATTATTCACCAAACAATTAAATGACTTTTTTAAACAATATGTTGTTGATAAAATTAATAATAATTATATTTGTAATAGTTGTTCACAATTTATTGATATTGATAAATATATATCTGAATTCGGTGATTTAATTAAAATTAATGCAGAATCTCGTATACCTTTAGAAGAACAAAGACGTTATGAAAAATTTGGTAAAGCAATTAATGCTCTTGATAAAATCATTGAACGAATGGGTTCTATTTTTAATTTAGGTGAATACATGGGTAATACTCCTCCCAGTATCTTAAAACGTAGAGAAACAATTCGTAATTTATTAGATATACTTCTATCTTCTCAAGATATTCGTTCTAAAAATCCTACTGATTTTGATAAAGATGTAAAAATATTAGAAGATGTAGTCGGTGCTAAATACAGTGAATATTTTGCTTTCCCTGTTGAAAACGATATTTTTGTATATTCTAGTAGAGATACTGATAAATTTAAAAGAAGTAAATATAATACTATCTTAACCCATATTGCTGTATTAATGATTTTAGATATTAGTATTGGTAGTATTAAATTTTTCAATACAGATAAATTAATTAACATTACTATTTTTGATAAATATGGTCTTACTACACTTGATAATCTTAAATTGCGTATTAATACTGCTAATGATTTAGTTTATTTAGGTAATTATTTATTATTAGGTTATGTAATTTATTATATGTCATCTATGATGATTCGTATGAAAGTTTATGAAACTGAAGATCCTAATATTGATGTTAAGAAAACTATACCTCCTTTAGATAGATTACGTATTATGCATTCAATTGTTCATTTACTAGCAATTATTATAGATAGAAAAAATAAAACTTCTGATTATTTGTATGAAATTCTTGCAAATAACTATTTTATTAAATTATCAAATGTATTTAATACTAATTCACCAGATAATTTTAATGCATCTTTGAATGAGATTCGTTATCTAAGTCAAAAGAAAATAGATAATACACCTACTAAAAAATTAAATACTAAAAAACAAATTTATTATGAAATTAAAGGTGTATTAGTTCCATATGTTCCTTTCAAATCTGAATTTATTACTGAAACATTAAATTTAAATTATTATCCAAATAAAAAAGTTATTGATAATTTTAAAATTTCTGAAAATGAAATGGATGAAATTGTTAAAAGAAATTTATTAAAAATGTACAAAAGAGAAACATCATTATTAAAATTAAATATTGATGCAACTAAATTAGAAAAATATGATTTAAAACAAGTCCTTGAAGTTCGTCAAAAATATATTAATATGGTTCTTGATAACATTGAAAAACAACGAAAAGAATTAAATATTAATAAAATAAGAATAGAAAAGACAATTAGTAAACTTGCTAAAATATCTGAACAATTAGAAACTAGTTTATTACCTTTTGATGAATTATTAAATTTATTTATTGATAAAATGGAAAAATATATTGGTGATAATCAAACAATATTCAAAGAAGATTATTATTTACGTAAATCTGTTTTTATTATTAATCATGATATTTATGGTATAGGTATTAAACCATTTAAAATAGATAAAATTACTATTAAATATAACGATTCAGTTACTAAATCAGATGTAATTATATATAGAGAAAAAAGCACTGAAAGATATTATGATATATATAGTTTAGCATATCTTGGATACAAAGATAACAATACAGATTTTGTAAAAGTTAAAAATCATCAATATTTAGTAATTAAACATTCATTGATGGATAAAATTAAATATATTGGATTATATAATAGATACATTAATATTTTACCATTAGAACAACAAGCTAATTATAAATTTAAATATCGTGGTAATGTTATTTATGATGATAATGAATTAATACATAAAATAATTGTAAATAAAACAAATCAAGATAAGATATTAATCGAAAAATTTCAAAGAATTATATTTTCAATTAGAAATAAAAAAGAAATAAAAGAGAATAAAGAAGAAAAAATAGTTTTAACTAAAGAACAATTAATAATTAATGAATTTTTACCTAGATTACAATCATTAAAAGTATTAAGTCCTGATTTTACTCTATTTTTACAAAGTTGGAAAAAAATCTGTTTTGGTTTTACTGTTAAACCATTAAAAGAAATTAAAATAAAAGATAATTACATTAATTCTGATGATATTAATGAAAATAATAATTATAATGTATTGATTCGTTATTTATTAGTACAATTAATTAATTTGATTGAAATGAATAATGATAAGGTTAATATTAATTTATGTAGCTTAATTGCTATTATATTTGATAATATGTGGGAAGAATATGAAGTTAAAAATAATTATGAAATTAATAAATTTTTATTATTACTATATACCGGTGTAGAAGACTATTTAATTAGTTTATCTGGTGTAGCTGATGTTGTAGGTGAAGATCCTGTAACACCTGAAGATATTGCAAATATGACTGATGAACAAAAAGAAAAATTATCAGAACAAGCTGAAGATGATAAAGAAAGAGAAGATGCTATTGATTATGAACCACCTGATCCTGAAGATTTAGATATGGGTGAACAAGAATTAATTATGGATGATAGAGAAAATGAATAATTATTATAGTTTTGATTTAAAGCAATATTTAAATAAAAACATATAAAATGTCTGACACGAAAGATTACTTATATGAAGATCCTGCTGTACCTAATCAAAAATATGTATGTATTAGTATTTTAACTCCTAAAAATTTTAAAGATTCTAAAACTACAATGAGCACACTTAAAGTTCGTGGTTGCTATGAATCATTTGAAGAAGCATCTAAACGTGGTGAATTTTTAAGAAATATTGACCCTCATATTAATGTTTACGTTGGTGAAGTTGGTAAATGGTTACCATTTGATGATGACCCAGAAAAGGCCAAACAACAAGAATACCAAAACAAACAACTTAATGCCATGATGAAAGGTTACTTAGAAAACCAAGAAAGAGCCAAGGAATTCCATGAACAACGCAAGAACGAATTAATTCTCAAGACACTCAAAGAAAATGAAGAAAAGGAAAAGAGACGTGCAGCTAGAGATGAACGTCGCAAGAAAGGTGAAGTTGTAGATGATGATGCGGAAGAATCTGTATTCCAGCGTGAATTAAGAGAAAGAGAGAAGAAGGGTATGACAGTTGAAATGTTAGAAGATGATGATGAATCTAATAAAAATAAGGTTAAGGCAGAAGAGAAGAATCAAGTCTTTGACGAAAAGGAAAAAGATATTAAAGCTAAAGAAGAAGAAGTCAAAGAAGAAAAGACTAAATTACAACAAACACAAGAAGAATATAATAAATACAGAAACAAAACTGAACATATTCGTAAAGAACTTGATGAAGCCAGAGAAACATTCAATGCATTATTAGCAGCTGGTACAAAAGATCCTAAAGGAAAATAAATATAATTTATAATAAAAAATTATTATTATAAGTTATGATTAGTCAAACATTATTAATTATTGGTATTATTTTAATTACTATGGGATTTGCAAGAATGTATTATACTCGTGATAATTCTAAAGTAATTTATCGTTATATCCCACGTACTTTCAATGAAGATCAAGATAATCCTCCTGCATTAGGTGATATATATGGTACAATGTTTTATGGTATTGAACCGAGAGAAGGTGTTTATTATGAAGAAATTATTAGAAAGGCTAGACAAACGAATTAATGAGTTTTTATTTTATTTACAACAAAGTTTGCTGTTTTTTTAGGTTGACATAATTCATTAATATCAAATAAATTTTTCTTTTTACTATCTTCTTCTTGATAATTTTCACGATGAAATTGAATAAATTTACTACTACCAATAGGAAAAGATTCTTTTACTTTTGCTTTATACCAAAATACTCTTTCATTCAAATCTCTTAAATTACTACTATTATCTAATATCATTGTACCATAATTATCAGTTAATTGATTAAATAATGTATCAAATATTTCAAATCTTGGAAAAATACCTGCATAATGTTCAAATAATTTTCTCCTATTTGAAAAATTATCCTCTGCTAACATACACACAAAGTTAAATTGTGAACGTAATTCTGGTGGAATTGCCATACTATATTGTAATGCTAAAACAAACGTTATACCATAATGTCGACCTTCACAAAGAATACTAATTAAGCTTGGATCTTGAATCCATTCATGTTTTTTACTTTGTAAATCATCCATAATCAATATAATTCGATTATCTAATAATGTTTTACCTTTTTTATGTCTTTCAATATTCTTTTTCATAATTCTTTCTTGTCTATCTAATAATCTTGCTAATATTTCTGGATGATAAGTATGATGTATAAATGAAGATGGAAATACAGAATCATAAAATTTATTAATTCTATCTGTTGGTGCAATAATAACACCACATGGAATATCACTCATTACTGATAATATATCTCTAATTACCCAACTTTTACCTGAACCAGATTTTGCAATTATACAAATTCTTGGATTTAAAAATTTACCATCTTTTGAAAATCTTAATTTATTCATATCAAAATCCTTTATAGGCACTATTTTACCACCAACTGATATTTCTTTCATAATATCAGTTGCTATATTTTTTTATTAAAAATTACCAATATCAGTAAAAATTTCTTGATTACCCACATTTTGTTCCATTGTAATGTAATATAAAGAACCAAACAAAATTACAAATACAATTAAACTTCTTCTATTTAATGAAGCTGTTTTTCTAGCATTTATATAGCAATCTAAACGTTCTAATATATAATATATACTAGTACCAACTAGAGCTAAAATAAGAGGTTGCTTTAAATATTTTAAATATTCTTCCATATTATACATTTAGATGTGAAAAATATTTATACTTATTATCCTTATTGCTCATTTTGTTTTGATTTTTTGTTTCTGATTCATTTAAAGGTGATAATGCATTAATATTGCTATATTCTTCTATAACGTTATTTACTCCTGGTTCATAATATACAGATGATTCTGACATTGTATGATTTCTAGTATTTTTATTTCCTCCTGCCATATTCATTACTACTTTATTTAAATTTGATTGTGATTGTGGTTTCATTAAATTACCACTAGGACTTATTGCAATTTTTTCCATCTTTTCATGATCGGTTGCTTGTTGATTCAAAATAGAATCTCTTAATGTTTTTTCTGACTTTTCTGAAAAATTAATGATTTTTTTATTATCTTTTAACAATGAATTATGTTTAAATTCATCTGACTTTACTGATGATGCTAATACTTGCTCTAATGGTCTAGGTGATGATGGTGTAATATCTAATCTTCTTTTTTCTGATGCTAACATATTTTTAATTTGATTACTTTCTGATTTTAAATCAGTTGCTACATTACCACCATTTTGATTATTTTTTCCTAAATATGTTTTAATTGTGATTTGTAATGGAACCATCTTTCTAATTGCATTCTTAATACAATCTTGAATTATTTTAAATATTTCAGATTGATTTCTTTTAATATCTAATGCTGATTCACGATGAGAAAATAAGAAAGGTGTATTATAAAATGTTCTTGCACACTCAATATATACTAAATGAATAAAATTTTTAAAATCATCTTGAATATTTAATTCTTTTAATAGTTTATCATCATATTCAATATTAGTATTTGTTAATACAACAATATTTGCTTTAATAACTGCTTTTAATAAGTCTTCAATTGTTTTACCTAAATTATTTAATCTTATAATTCTTTGATATTCTGTATCTATAATATTTGGATTCCATTTTGGAACATCTGATAACATTATTTGAAATATTTTTAGTTCATCATTACCTTTTGATGCTTTTTTTGCTTCCTCGTATATATTTTGAATACCTTCATAAGTTAACGGATAAAGCGAATTCACTAAATGTATAGTATATTCCTGTTTTGTTTCTATTAAAAAATTCATATTTTATACCATCAAAAAAAACTACACGTTATTGCGTAAATAAACTTCGCTTCGCTGCGTCTCACTTTGTTCGTTTTTACTTCGTAAAATTTGACTATCGTCAAAGTTCGCTATGCTCACACTAGATGTTATTCTAATAATTTAAAAATATGTATTAATAAATTTTTAAATCCTTAATTGTTTGCTTTAGCAAACTGAGCGTTAGCGAATTTTATGCGAGTAGCATAAAACGAACAAAGTGAGAGGAGCTAAGCGAGTTTAAATACCCATTGTTACTGCATTAAAATCATAGTTATTACCACCACGTGAGTTCAAGTAATTTAATTCTTTGTGTGTTAAACATCTACAACCTTCTTCATTATCACCATCACCTAAATGACTGATATTAGATGAGTAATATGCTTTGTTTAAGTTAGGATCTGGTGTTTCACCTGATGCAGGAAAGAAAATGTTACCACAGCATGCTTTGCTGTAAATTGGTTCACCTTCACTTAATTGGTCATAGATTTCAAAGCGTTCTTTGTTTTTAAAATTATCATATCTCCAGAAAAATACACAATATACTATAAATGCAACAATTACTATTAATGTTATTTGGGAAGAGTTCATATACTTTATATATTTAAATAAATTTATTTCAGAATTAAAATTATTTTATTCTTTTGGATTTACTATTAATATAATTTTTTTTATTATCCAATTACCGCTAGAATCTTTTTTACGTTTAAAGAAATCAATTGTTATTTCATTATTCGTATATTTTTTTATTAACTTACGCAACATTGTTGGTACTTTTGTATCAGTAATAATTTTTTTATAGAATATTTCTGGTGTTATATGAAAATTATACTTTTTAGCATACTTATAATTCATATACGTAATTTCATCATACATTTTATCTAAATTATATTGTTTATAGTTTAATTTCTTTTTTAATGCTCTGATTACATAAAATCCTTCCGGTGCAACTATAATACTTCCTTGTACTATTCCTTCAACATATGATAATATAAATGTTTCTATATCAGGTAATGATGGTATTTCATATACAACTCCTACTTTTGCTCTTGCTCCAGGTGTTGGTGTAGGTGGATGTGTATGATATATAAATTCATAATCATCAGTATCATCTGGTAATATAGGGAAAAATATTTCTTTATCCATTTTATCTGTTTCTTTTCTTGTACTTACTATAATTCTTTCTAATCCATTATTATCAAAATCTAATAATCCACCATGTTCAGAATATCTTAAATATTTATGATGTCTATATTTTTGTTGACTTCCATCATGCATTAATGCATCTAATATTAGTAAGTCATTCCTTTCTATAACAAATACTTTCTTTTGTCCAACAAATTTATATTTATTAAATATCTTATGTGTTCTATTATAACTCATTAATAATTAACTATAAAAATAAATTTATAAATAAATTTATCTCGCTACGCTCGTTTTTACACTAATCGTGTAAAATTCGCTAACGCTCAGTTTGCTACGCAAACATTTAAGGATTAAAAAATTATTAATATATTTTTTTAAATTAAATAGAAAAATCATTACTGTTAACGAAGTTAACTGAGCGTAGCGAATTTTACACGATTAGTGTAAAAACGAACGAAGTGAGAGGAGCGAAGCGAGTTTATTTATCTGTATGCGTTTTATCTATTCTAATAATCGAATTGACATTCTTATTTGTTAAACCATAACTATACAATTTTTGATGACTCGATTTACTATTATTTAATAATCTACTTATAAAATGCATATCTCTTTGTGTTCTATTTTGAAATGATGATAATAATATATCTATATTCTTCTTATTAATATTTTTCAATGATGTCTTATTTAAATCTGAACTAAAATTTATCTTATAATTTTTTATTTCTGTTGTTTCTCCTTCATTCAATATATATGATACATATGCACATGCTAGAAATCCATGTATTGGCTGAAATTCCCAATTCTGTTCTGAATATATTCTAGTTTCTACCAAATCACTTTGTGATAAAATATCCGATATCTTAGCATACTTCTTTTTCTTTCTCGCTTGTTGTATATCTTTTGCTTCTATTGCAGTATGAAAATTCTCATACATCATTAATGGTAATAAAACTTTTTCTGATTTATAAAATCTCATAGCTTCTTCTATTGATTTAAATCTATCCATCAAGCTTTTATTAGCACTAAATAATCCAACTTCCACATTCTTTTTCATAGAAATAGTTAAATAACTTTGTAAAAAATTACGTGTAATTTTAATCTTGTTATCTTGAATAAATGTATAATACAAATCTTGTAAAATTATAATTAAACGTCTAATATCATATTGTGAATAATTTAATATATCTTTTACGGTTTGCATTGAATCAAATTTAATATTATATTTTTCAATAAATAGCTTACTAATAATTAGTAAATCATTTTCAGTTGGTAATGATACTCTAATATTATCACAATCTTGAGTATTTAATGTCGTAATTAATTTAGAATGATTTAGATTTGTTAAAAATATAATAGGTAAATACTTTTTACTACAATTTTGTGTAAAAAATTCTAAGATACTCTTTTTTTCACTTGGTGATGAGATTAAATTTGCATCATTAACTACTAATACCATCTTTTCATTTAATCCAGTAATAAAATCAGAAAAGAAATCCCACGATTTATCATTTTCTAAATATAACATGTGATACTTCCAATTTAATTTTTTTATTACATTTTTTACAATTGTATTTTTACCAGTCCCAATACCACCACTAATTATTAATCCTGTTGATACATATGATGGTTTTGATTCTAATGATTTAACACCATTAATATTACTTAAATAATCAAGTGGAAATTGCTGCAACCAATTTTCTATTTGATTTTGATATGATTTATTAATACCATATAATTTTGGATCAAAATCCTGTTCATACCAAATATTGTTCATCTTATGATTATAAATGATATTTTAAGTTTAAATGAATAATTTATCAAATTTTTCAATAAGTGTGATAATAAAATATATTAATTTTACTGTTAAGTGTATTTATTAATACAAATATAATTAAAAATAATCTAGTGTTTTTTATTTTGTTTTTTCTAAAAAATATTATTTATATAATATATATACAATGAGTCGCTCACATGAATTAGATAGAACACCAAATTCCGTAAAAAATGAAGTCGATCGCTTAATTAGAGAAGGAAAATATCAATTATCACCAGCAGAAGCCGTTAAACTCCGTGAAAAATTCAAAGATTCTGCCATGTTTGAACTTGTCATGGAACACCTCAACGAATCCCACATCAAAGTCTTAAACGTAGCCAAGAAATACTACAAATATGCCCAAACCCAATTATTAGGTGGTAACAAATCAATTGACTACGTCTTAAAACAAGCCGTTCCTTTTGCCAAGAAAGTACCATTAACCGATGCTGAAATCGATGCTTTCCGTCGCTTAGTCGAAGAAATGATTGAAGGTAAAATCCCATCCGAATCAAGCACCTACAGACACATCTCATCTGTTGGTTCCCTCTTCGGTGTCTCCAGCGTTGAACAAGTTGAAAGCATGAAAGATAACTTATCATCTGGCGACTTTGCTAAAGTCCAAGACATTGTTCGCATGGAAGCTGAAAACAAAGTTGCCTACCAACAAGTTGTTTTACAATCTATGCAATACCAAGACTGTGACTTAATTGCTCTCTCAGGTAAATATGACCAAGACAAAATGGATGCCTACAAACACGTCCACCCTTTAATTGCTGCCTTATTCTTACCTAAATTCGATGTACTCGAACGCACTGTTCTCCATGCTCACTTAGCCGGTATTGTACGTGCTCGTTACAACCGTGAACCCCTCGTCAACCAAGTAGACAAAGAATTATTCGACAACATCATCTACACCAACAGACGTGAAGTATGCAGCATGAACCCTGCTGATGACTTAGCCAAACGCTGCAAACTCCAACATGCTATCTGGGAAAACGTCTTAGCCCTCCGTTCTGGTCGCTACTACAATGTTAGACAATCATTAGTACCATCATTAGATGAATGCCATTTAACATACGTCAGCCCTACTAACACTGTAGTTAACGATGAAGGTGCTAACTTAAGACGTATCTTAGGTGCTTTCGGTCTCAATACCATCTTATTCAAACTCAAGACCGACCCTCAAGTTGCTGCTACTGCCATCATCCCTGATGCTTCTCTCTTCGTCCCAACAATCCGTGAAGAAGAACGTACCAGCTTTGATGCAGTCATCACCATTGATATGGCTGATTACAGAATGAGAAACGGTGCACCATACAGCTTCCAAGAAGCATTATCACAAAAGACATACTACCTCGACGAAAAAGACCGCTACGTTGCCGTCCAAACCGAAGTCATTGGTGTCTACAAACTCTTATCATTCTTTGTACCTCGTCGTAAAACATCTGTTGTACACAGCCAAGCTGTTGCACCAGGTGGCATTGCTGCAACAATGATTAGCTTCAACCAACTCCCACTCACCATCTCTGGCCTCAGCGAACTCAACAGCTACCCTGTTGATGCTCCTGATACCATTAGAGCCGGTAACTTTGTTTTACGCAAACGCTCTGTCTTAGTCAACGAAGTAGTTATCTACACTGACCCATCTAACGTTAATAACTCAACTGAATTAGTTACATCCACATCAGCAATTGTCTACTGCGAAAAAGAACCCAAATGCTACTACTACAACCCTGTTGGTGTTACTAAAGGCTACAAAGTTGGTAATGAAGTTGGTGTTCCCGGCCCAATTAGCCAAATTAATGTATCTGGTGACCCATCTGGTTCTAATACACTCACTGCTCAATACATGGAACAACACCAAGGTACACTCTTCTTCTACCAAACTGCTGAATAAACAAATTAAAAGTAATAATAAATTAACAATCAATAATTTATTATTAAACTGAAACAAAGTAAATTTTATAATTAAAAATATATTATACACTTGCATATCTATCATCGATTCTATTATCTGGTATAAAGTAATCAGAACCTTCTGCTGATGAATATAATCCATTCTTTTCATTAGGGAATGTTTTAGCTGGTACTCTAGGTTTTAATGTATTAGGTGATAATAAACTGTTACGAATATAATATGGGTCATCTTGGAAGATAGATGCACTTGGATACCAATTATGACTTGATGTAGGTGGTGCACTTGCATCTCCAACTGCTACTGCTGAAAGATCTGTGTATCCTGGTGTATTACCTCCATATGAAACACCTTGTAATTTACCACCAATTTGATATTGAATTGGACTTTCTGGGTATGCAGATGGTGCAACAGATGGTGTTCCATTCATATGTATTGATGAATTAATTGCATTTAAATTGACTTCAGGTGGTAATACATCATTTAAGTCACCACTGGTTGAATAATAGAATTTAGATGCCATGTTTGGTAAGTATACATTTTCATATAAATAATTTGGTGATGGTAATCCAGCTACTGAACGTAATCTACCATTTGATGATGGTAAAGTATTAATTTTTCTAGGTGTTTGTACATCATTTAAATAATTTAAATATACATATAATTCGTTAATGATTTTTGGTACAGTAAATTTAATTACAATATCATTTAAATCTTTTAATTGTTCATTTAATGCATATCCTACATTTCTTGTTTCTAAATAATATAAATAAATCATTACACCTCTTAAATCTTGTTCATTTTGGTATGGAATTTTATATTTCTTTTCAGTAGTAAGATAAACTTCATTTATTATTCTTTCTTGTAAATATTTTATGTTTTCTGCTGAAAAGAAAACTTTTCTTAATTTATCAATATTATCTACCGCTTTTGGTTCAAATTGATAAGTAGCCTTTTCAAAGAATTTTTGAGGGTGCCAATTTGTTAGTAAAAAAATAGGTAAACCTGTTAATCTGTCTTCGTCGCCAAAATGTTCAACATTTTTGGCCATAATATTTTTTCGTGAAAAATTATTGTCCATAATATAGCTTATTATATTAAAAAATTATAATAAATTATAAATTAATTTCATATGTTTCTAAGATTTCACTTTCATTTAATCTTTGTGTAGGTTTTGTAACTTGTTCTAATAATACTGATGATCTATTTAAATCACCTAAATTATATTGTATTATTTCTAAATTATTTATATTATCATTTAAATTTGCTGGTTGATTTAATGTTAATACATCATACATATTATCCGCTCTTATATTTACTACTACTCCCCATCTTTTATTATCTAAACATGCTACAATTTCACCATTTCTTAAATTATCAGCTTCAATCAAGTTATTTAATTCAGCTTCTTTTAATGATGTACCTATTCTATTATGCATATATTCTTTGAAATGTTTTGTTAATAAATTAAAAATATTATCTTTATTAATATTAACATTAATATCATTTACTATTATACTAATTTTTTCATCAGGTCTAATACCACCATTTAATGTATATTCTTTATCAAATGCTTCCATATTAAATGCTGCTTTAAAATTTTGAATAACTTTGTCTCTATTCTTCTCTTTTAATTCTACTGTTCTATCACCTACTTTTTCTTCTACAAGTAATTTATCTGAGTATAACTTGTATTCAATATCATTTAATTTCTTTTCTGAATCAACTACTGTTTCATATATACCATATTCTTCTTCTGATTCTTTTAATAATTTTTCTATTGTCATTGTTCCTTCATCATTATTTCTAACATCAGTAAAACCAGAATCAATCATTACTAAATATCCATAATTGGGCACATAGAAATCAACACCATTTACTTTATACTTCCAATATCCACGATTGGTATCATCATATTTCAATGATTTAATTTTAACATTTACTTCTAAATCAAAATTTGTATATGATATACCATATTTATACATTGTCATTAATGCATGATATAATTGGAATAAAATACTCTTCCATACTTCATAACTATGATAACCAGTATTAATCATCTTTTTAGCTAATCCATTATCTTCATATTGTCTAGTAGCCCATGATATCATATCTTGTGCACCTGCTTCTGTTAATGCTAATAAACATTTATCAGATGGTTGATTAATATCTAATCCTTTGACTAATTCAGTTAAGTCTTTGGTAGAATACTTTTGTAAACTTACCAAATATTCTCTCATTTCTGCTTTATACAAATTATTGATTGTTAGCTTTTGTGCTTTCTCTCCTTTGCTAATAATATCTCTATTACGTAATCTATTTACTTTTAAGAAATCTATTTCAGTATCTTTAGTTATATAATATGCATATAATACTACAAAGTTAGGCGATTCTTTTGTTTTAACTATATTATCTCTAATTTCTTCATATAATGATACTTCTCTCCATACTTCAAATACATTATATGGTAAATTTTTAAATTTATTTATTAATGCTTCTCCTGTTGTCATCTGATATACACGGATATTAATACCAACATTATTTTTTGCACATCCTACATTATAGTTAACTCTGTCAACCCTGATAGGGTAACAGGAGTTATAAATCAATAATCTTTTAGGTAGTAAACCTAGTGGATTATTTTTTACTTTATCTGATTTACTAGCTTGAATATCTAAAATTCTTAAATAACTTAATAAATTTCTAACTTCAGGAGATTTATCTGTTAAGAAATTAATATTTTCTCCATCAGCTTGTCTAATTAATATTGAACGTAAGTATTGATATATTACCATTCTTTCTGTTACTGTTGTCATAGTGTATTTTAACATTGATTCATCTTTGCTTGGTAAAATATCTTCTCTAAATTCCCTGATATTACTTGGATTTGCAAATTCAATATTATATGTATTATGTGATAATACTTGTGTTGGTGGTGGTCCAAATTGATTATTTATTGATTGAACTGTTGGTTGTATTGGAAATGTATTTGGTAATACATAATTAATCATTTTAACAACATCTTGTGGTGGTGCTGGTTTTAATGGTTTTCTTTCAGGTGGTAATAATTCTGGTGCAAGATTAATTTGAAATGCTGTTTTTGATTCTGGTTTTTCTGTTTTTAATTCATATATTGGAACTGTATCATCTACATTAGTACTTTTTTTTTCTTGTTGTTCTTTCATTGCATCTGGATTAGCATCTATATATCTTTCTGTTTTACTTTGTTTTTCATTATTACTAACGTAAGGTGAATTTTTATTACCTTTATAAATAGGTATTATTCTTTCTGCACCACCTCTTTGTTTCATAAAATCATTTATACTTCCAGAACTATTTTGATAATGTTGCGCTAATAATTGATTAACATCCATTTGTGTTGATGGTATTTCTTTTACAAAAGTAGGTTCAACTGATGGTATTACTGGTTGAGGTTTAGGCATAGGTGGATTTGTATCTACATCTAATTTAATTGAATTTGTACCTGGTTCAACTGATTCAGTTAATTTAAATGTAGATGGCATTATTTGATCTAATGGTTTTGGTGTTAATACTATATTAGTTAAATTATTAGTAACTCCAAATTTATTCATAATACCTGATGATGGTTTATCATCACCTAATAATCCTCCAAGACTATTTGTTTTATATTTTTGTTCTGGTAATTCAATATTAATAATTGGATCTAATTTTTCACCAGCTTTAACCTCTAAATCCGTTCCTGGTACTTTTACATTTGGCATATTTGGAAATTTACTTTTTGTTTGTGATATTTCAACAATCTCAGATTTATTTCTTACATTTAATAATGATTTCATATCTGATTCTTCTTTATTTTTTAATTCTTCTACTATATTTTCATGATCTTTTAATTTATCTTTTTTACCTTTAAGGAAATCTAATGTTTCTTCTACAGGTGTTTCAATATTTAATATCTTTTCTACTTCACTCTTATCCATTTCATATTTAGATTTGCTTTTAGATTTAGTTTTTCTTTTCTTTCTTGCACCACCTTCTTGCACAGCTTGTGTTTGTTCTTCTTCTTTATTAAATAGTTCATCATCTAATAATATATCTCTAGCATTAATACCTTTTTCATGATTTCTTTCTACAAATTCACTAATCTCTTTAGGTAGTTTAAATGATAATAATGAATTTAAAAATGTATCAATATCATAAAATTTATTTGGTGTTCTCATATTTTCATCAATACCATCATTATCAATATAATCTTTCATATTGGATTCTAAAAAGTTAGTAATCTTTACTTCACCTACACTTGTAAAAGAATATGATTTTTCATCTAATTTATAAGTAACTGATTTTTCATTTGTTTTATATACCATGATAGTATCAACATCTAATTTATTGTGTCTAAATGTAGGATACATTGATTGAATTACATTAATTGTATTTAATACTTGAAAAATAGAATCTTTCATATTTTCTAATGTAGGTTCTGATTCAATGTGTTCACGGAAACTAATTAATTTATAAAAATGTTCTCTAATAGTAATACTTAACATACCAGAAACTTTAATATCTTTATACTTTTTAAGAAATAATAATAAGTCTTTGGTATTTACATCAAAATTATTAATATTCATTAAAATATTTCTTGTTTTCTTATGAATTACCAAATCACTTAATAAATAAGTAATTATTTTATCTACATTCACTTTATTATTTGCATTTGATTCTTGTCCTTTTTCATATTCTCTAATTAAAATATCAGTAGGAGGATTAGACATTCTTTTAAATACATACGCTGATTCGTGAAATCCTTCATATGCAATATTTGTATTAAAAACATTATTAATTAAATCTGATAATTGTTTGCCTTCATACATCTTTTTAATGATTGTCATATCTTCTAAATAATTTGTCGCAATTGGTTTAGATTCAATTGGTCTAGATGGCACTTTTTGGTATAAATATTCATATAACAATCCTGATAAATAATCAATGTCGTTTAATTTACTCATATTATTTTATAAGAAAATTAAATAAAACTATAAAACGCTAAATATTTCCAATATCAACGCCTCTAAATGTAATGTTTGCCTCTTACCTTGATTAATTCTAATATCAAATTTAGAAAATGTATCTATTATTTCATATTTCTTATTTAATGGTAATTTCTCTTTTAATAAATTATTCATTAAAAATACTATCAATTCATTCATATCAATATTTGACATATAGATTTGATAATTTAATTCTCTTAATCTAGGTAAATTTATTTTACCACTTAGTATCTCTGCTATTATTAATAATCCATATCTATGCCAATTCAAATCATCCTTAATATACAAATTATGTATATAATACTCTAATAACCATATTCCCTGTTTAATATCATTATTACTATGCCGTGCTAATTCATTCATTCTACCTGTACTCATTTTAATATTTTCACTTGCTGCTATATGAAATATTGTTTTAAACACATCATCTTCTGTAGGATTATTTAATGAAATTAAACTACATCTACTTTTCAACGGATCAATAATTCTATGTAGTTGGTAACAGATAAATACAAACTTACAATTTCCCATATATTCTTCCATTGTTCTACGTAGAGCATTTTGTGCTTGTCTAGATAATTTATCTATGCAATCAATAATAACTAATTTATAATTATAAGTATTGTTATCATTCATAATAATTACTTGTGCAAAGCTTTTGATAACATCTTGAAGTACATATCTATCAAATGCTGAATTATTTGGTTTAATAACAATATGATAGGGACTCTTTTCTAATATAACTTCATCTTTTTTATTTCCATATGTATTTACAGAAAATGTTGTTTTCTCTGTTTTTACATCACCATATAATTCATTGATTAAACAATTAATTAATGTTCTCTTTCCCGAACCATTTTTACCATGAACTATCAAGTGAGTTAGATTATCTAAAAATTCTTTCTTGAATACATTTTCATAAATATCATGATTAAATATAATATTCTTCCTTGATTTAATTAAAAACTTGTCTATTAAAAACATCTTACATATAATATTATCACTCTTTTAACTCTTTAAAATTAATTATTCAATATTTTATTTTGTTTCTTATTTTTAATGGAAAAACATTATTATGGTTCTCATGTTGGTATATCTAAATTAGGAATACTAAATGCAATTGATGAAATATTACACTATAAAGGAAATATTATGCAAATATTCATCACCAATCCTCAAGCTAGACATACAACTAAAAGAAGTGATGAAGAATTAAGTGCTGTCAGACACTATGCTAAGCAAAAAAATGTTAAAATAGTTATTCATGCACCTTACTTATTAAATATGGCTCATCCATTTGATAAAAATAATTGGATTATCAAATCGCTTTTAGAACATTTATCTGTTTCTGAAAAAATAGGTGCAATTGGTGTAATTATTCATATGGGTAAATATTTACACTTGGATAAATCTGAAGCTATCGCTAATACTTACCATAATATTAAATATGCTTTAGATAATTCTCCTCCTGATTCTACTCTTATTATGGAAACATCCAGTGGTCAAGGTACTGAATTAGGTTATAAACTAGAAGAATTAAAAATTATTTATGATAAGTTTTCTAGTCAAGATAAAAAAAGATTAAAAATATGCGTAGATACATGTCATGTATTTGCTGCTGGATATGATATAACTAGTGAAAAAAAGGCAAAAGATTTTATAAAATTATTTGATAAACTAATTGGTTGGAATCATGTTGTTTTAATACATTTGAATGACAGTAAATTTGGATTAGGTAGTCGTCTAGACCGACATGAAGCATTAGGTGAAGGTGATATTGGTAAAAAAGGATTAGAAGTTATAATAAAATTTGCAATTAAAGCAGATATACCATTAGTATTAGAAACACCTGGTAATTATTCTAAAGAAATTAAATTAATAAATAAACTTTCTAAAAATTAGGATTAACAAGTTCAACTATCATATCAGGATCATTTAATTCCTGAGCAAGTTGCGTTAAACTCTTTTGACTAATTTCAATCTCTCTATAATTAAAAGATTGATTTGCAGTATAATCTATCATAATAATATTACCTTGCTCATCATATTGGTCATCTAATCTGTACATCTTTGCTTTCTCAAAGAAAAATACATCATTCAGATAATTATTTTTTTTCAATGGATGATTTAAAAATTTGTTTGCAAATATTCGTGTAATTGCAGACTTATCCCATAAAAATGCTTTGACATTTGCAGGGAGTGGTCTAGACTGTGGATGAAATTTACCATATATAACGTAATGCATAATATTCATATAAAAGAAACTTTAAATGAAAATTAGGATATTAAAAGAAGATGCATTTTTAACAGGATACATTGTTTTTTTTCATAAAAAAAGGGTTGCTGGATGTATCCTTAGTACGCACAGAACAGGCTCAAGCATTTGCTGTATGATGATTTAAATTGTATCCACGAGTTCCACACCGATGGATATCCAATCATCTATTAACTTTAAAGAATTTTATTGCTGGATAATGATTTAAATTCAATCATCGTAAGATATAAAGTATTTTATTGCTGGATAATGATTTAACATGGCTCTTATTCAAAGTACACGGCTCCCGGGTAAGCACAATCATCAGTAAAGATAAGTATTTTTGTTGCTGGAGAGATAATTTAACATAGCTGTTTTCAGCCAGGCCTATTAGCGTAGATTTACTATCTACTATTCGGCACAATTATCTACAATTTATATTACTATTCTTTTATAATGATTAGATTTCAATTTTTATAATAAATTAAAAATAAATAGGCTGTCTCTCATTTTGAACCTGACGAATCTTAGTACGAATCATATCATACATCGGATCATCCAGTTGAATACGTAGACCATCATAAGGAGTCTGGACCGTAAATCCCTTCTCCACCAAATACTTAAAAATATTCTGCGACCATCCGCTAAAATTCAGCACACCAGGCGTATCTGCCTGTGCATGAAAATCACTTAAACCTGGACGCAGATTCCAAATAACAATACGAGGCATAGTATAACCATTACCCTCTCCAAAATTATCTTCTCCTGCACGCTTAAATGACTCACGAATCATTTCAACATGCGTCTGCCATGGTGCAGTCTTTACATGATTACGATAAGAATTACCAGTATAATATGATGTTTCAGCTGAATCACATGCTCTATCCCAATGCATATCTGTAAATACCACTAAGTCATTGGGCATATCTGCCACAGGTGTCTTATTCTTCTTAGCATCACTAATAATCAGTTCCATTGCTTTCTGGAAATCAGTACTCAATCCCTGACCCATAGATGAATATTTAATCATGTTAACTTTTTCACAAATATCCATATCATCTGGAAATGTAATCCATTCAGGTGTAGAATCAAATGTCATAATCTTATTTTTGCCACTACCTGTAGCAAGTTCAGAAATCATTAGTCCCATGGCAGCACACACTTGCTTGGGCGTACCATCCATTGAACCAGAAAAATCACACATTGCAATCATGTTTTTAAATGTACCCTTAGTATTTAAATCATCTTTAATCATCTTCCATTGGGCACGGTGAATATTCTTAATATCCTCTGATAAATCATCGACACATAAATGTTCATAAATTTCATGAACCATAAGAACTTGATTAGCATTAATCTTTGCATCACCCTTAAGTACCTTATTAATATGTTCCTTAAAATGTTCAGCACACTTAATACGGTCATCATTATCAGGATAACGAACTTCCTTATTCTTCTTCTCATTTAAGAATGCACTACGATATTTATCCATCGCACGACCAGGAACAGTCTCAGGCTTAATATCTGACCATTTCTTATCACATTGCTTAATCTCTACAGTGTCTAAATACTTATTTAACGGTGTAATTAGTTTACGATACATCTTCATCTTGTGGCTAAATACACCATCAGGAAACATTAATTGTGCAATATCCTTTGCAATTATATACTGTGCACTATCACGCCCTTCACGTGGAATCCACTTGGCAAGAAGCGAAATAGACTTATTAGCCTTCATATTCTGATTATCTTCATCTAATTGAGTCTTCACCATATCATAAAAACATGCATTAACTTCGTCAATATTCCACTGATCCCAGATGGTAAAAATATCTCCCCAATAACCGTAATGAGGTATCAGGCTAAATAACTGCATCATAATGTCAGGTCGTTCTTGATAGAGAACTTTAAACATAATATAACTAATGGCACGTTCACCCTTGCCTCCACGAATATTTCTATTCATAAAAGCAAGAACAAAAGCATCCTCTTCCATTTTATGATAATCATGAATTTTAGTATCAGAAATTTTAGTATCAGAATAATAAAGAATCTTCTTCATACCATTAGTAATAATCTCTTCGGTTTGACCACGAGTTAGAATGATAGACAGAGCAACTCGAGGGTCACCCACGCCGTCATAAGTATAAACATCACTTCCTTTAGAACCAAGGGTTGTTGCCATCTTGTTTGATTAGTTGTTTTGATTATTTATATTATAATTATGGTCTTATAATGTAGATTTCAATTTTTATCGCATAAAATTCGTTTAATATCATATTCATCTACTTCATTATATAATTGAATTAATGGTTTACTACATTGTTTAGTTGTCAATATAATATCAAATTCACATAATTCAATACCTTTTTCTTTTAAATTAGACACTATTTCCTCTTTTTTATTTAATAATTTCTGTACTTTTAATACTATATTTTGAATAATTTCCTTTAATCCTTCTTCTATATTCATTGGAAACCATATCTTATTATCTTCTTCAGTTAATCCTTTATAAAATTTTATTTTTTCTGTTAATATTGATGATACTTTAATATTACGATATTTTTTTAATCGTTTATTTAAATGTAATATATGTATTGTGTCTTTAATAAATAAATCATTGGATGTTATTATTTTACCTTTTTCTTCATATGTAAGATCATTAATATCTTCTAATAAAAATGGTACTAATTCATTTGTTTTTATTTTTTCTGTATTCTGATTTATAATTATATTTTTATTTTCTTCATCTTTATCACTATCTTCTTGTATATCTTCTACAATTTTATCTGTTTTAATATCTTTAATTATATTTTGATTTTCTTCAAGTGTATTATTTTCTTTATTTGCATTATATAATATATCTTTAATACATTCAGTATATGCTAGAATTCTATTTGTATCAGGAGTATCATTAATTACATCAATTGTATTTTCTAATATTAATTCTGTTAATTTAAATTTTGTTGAATTTTTTAATTTAATAAGAATTTCTTCTTTTTTATCTATAATTTCTCTTAATTTTTTTTTATTATTATTAATGATTTTCATAGCATATTTTTCAAATTCTCTAATTTCCCAATTATTATTTTTATAAAATTTAATCATTATTTTATTATTTATTACTTCTAATAAAATATTATGATTTTCAGGTAATCGTGGATTAATATATAAATATTTTAAAATTAATTCATTAAATTTATGACCTTTATATAAAATTTCTCCCATTTCATCATCTGTTAATTTATTAATATCTTCATTACCATATGATACTATATCAATTTCATTTTCTTCTTTAATTGGAATTTTTTGTTCTTCTATCTTAATCTTATTCATAATATCATCCAATACAGATTTCATAGTTAAAAATTCTTTATAATTATTACAATGTAATTCATGAATATGTTTATTTAAAATTAAATTATTGGCGTAAATTCGACGACACCATTTGCATTGATTCTTTAATACTTTCAATGTATCTATATTTTTAACTTTAATAAAACTAGATTCTAAATTTTTACCAATTTGTATTAAAATATTTTTGGTTAACGAATTATTAATTACTAATTCTGATTGATTTGTACTACTACATTTCTTAGTTTTATTAATATGTCTTGATAATGAATAAATCGTCGTAAACTCTTTTCCGCATTCTTGACACATATTTCCGGACATGATATATAATATAGAATAATATATATTTATATACTATATATATATTATTTACTATTTTTCTGTTAACAATTAAAAGTAAATAAAAAAAGGTAGTTATATAAGTTTATAAAATTCAGGTATTCAAATATATAGGGTTTATTAAACAACGTTTTTACTTTTACATTTTTTTGTTAACATTTTTTTGGTTAAATCAATATTATATATATTATTTATATTATTATAAACATATCATATTCAATAAATAAATAAATTATTGCTATATTATAGTACGTCATATATCTATTTTTTAACAGTTTTGACCACAGTTGTCTTTTTAGTAACTACTTTAGGTGCTGTTTTAGTTATAGTTTTAGAAATAGTTTTAGTTAACGTTTTTGTTACATTGGTAGATGTTGGTGAATATTCTTTAATATATGCATCCCGTAATTCGTCCAATTCTTTAGTCCAAATATCTTTCTCTGACATAGTGGTTAAGGTAGTAATCTCAGTTTCTTTATTCTTAATCTTCTCCTTGAGTTCCTCAATCTTTTCATAAGTCATATTATATAATGGCATCGATAACAAATAATCATACTTATCATCTCCCATTGAAGGATATTTACGTTTAACTAATTGTGCTACGATATCATCACGTTTCTTACGATTAATAATAATCTTTTCATCTAATACTTCCTCAATAAATTTCATCTTCCATACTAATGCATCTAATTCTTTACGATATTTATCCAAATAATATGCTTTACGACGAGAATATGCATCCAGTCTTACAGCATAAAATTCTTTTAAGATATCAGCCACTGCATGGTATTTCTTAATCTTATCATCTTTATCATATAAGTGCATATTGGTTATGCTAATCTTTTTAATGAGTTTAAACTTCTGTACTAGTTCTTTTTCTGATAGATCATCTACTTTTTTACCATCTAATGTAATTTTAAAGTATACCTCTTCATCTGTATTCTCATTGGTAAATTTCTGAATCTCTTTCTTCTCTTCCAAATCATTTAAGTATTCTTTATACACAGATGTCCAAGTACCAACAGGTAATTCAGTAATAACCATATCACCACCCATTGTTTCATACGTTCCTGAAATACAATATGTTTTATCTTCTTGGCTAATCTTACCTTTGAATCCATGAAAGTATGGTTTTAATTCTTTTAATGGTTTATCATTCATCATATTCTTAATACTATCAATTAAATCTACCGGACTATACGGTAATACTTGGGTACTAAATCCAGTACCAATACCCTCTGCTCCATTGACTAAAATCATTGGAATAATCGGTAAATAATATTCAGGTTCAATAGGAATACCATCATCATCTAAATAATTTAGAATATTATCATCTTCCTCTCGGTATACTTTACGAATGATTGGATTCAGATGCGTAAAAATATATCTGGGACTTGCATGATCTTTACCACCCATTAATCTGCTATTATGCGTAACTACAAAATTTCCAAGTAAAAATCGTTCATTTTTATCAATTTGCCATCCATAAAATTCACCTTGTCCTAAAGATGTAACATTGAATTTAGTATAATGTATTGTTTTAGAATCTCTTTCTTCTGAAAATTTTATTTGTTTTCTTTTTACAAGTGTTGGAATTTCGTTAATATTTTCACCCATAATACGTAATGTTATCATTTGTTTGCTTTTACCTTTTTTAGTAATTTTGGTATCATTAGTGTAATAAATACTAGTTGCATAACCTAGACTTTTGGCAATAAAATCTAACGATTCTATTAAATTTTTATGTAGTCTATATGATTGTGATATTTCTATAAATGTTGTTTGCGTATCATTTAATTTAATTGTCCCATCTGTATCAATAAATCCAGCTAATAATTGTAAACGTGTTTCCTTATCATTTATCATATATTCAATTGGAATGTGCTTATTCATTAATAAATTATTTTTCTTTAATAATTGAACAAATGGATTTAGATTATTATCAATATTTGAATTATTTATTATTTTGTCAGGAATATAATGCCAATCACAAGTATTATGTTTTAATTTTACATTAGATGATTGACATCCAATACATGTAGCACAATTATGATTAATATTACCTACTGCAGGTAATGTTCCTGAGCCTTTTCTTTTAATAGTATAATGATAACCATCATGATTATTATTATGATGATGAGATATTTCTGCATTAATTGTATCAGCCCACATTACAAATTTTTTAATTATTTCTTCATCACATGATGTAAATCCTCTACCATGTTGGTCACCATCACCTAACCATGCACCAAATATATAAGGGTCAATAGGAACAGTTTTCTTATTCCAATTAATACAATTATAATTACTAACCATAAACATTCCTCTTTTTGTAAATTTAGATAGTTTTAAGTAATCTTCTAATTTAATATCAATTATAGGACTTGAATTATATTTATCTTTTAGTTCGGATTGAATTTTTAATATTTTTTCATAACCTTGAGCTTTAGTTAATTTCGATTTATTATAATGAATTTCTTCTTTATCTAATTCATTTGTACTAATAGATTGCTGTTTAATATTTTCACCGTCAAAATATATAAAATACCAAGTCCCATTTGATTCTTTCCATTTAATTTCAAAATTATTTGTTAAATACAACGTTAATATATGCTGACTATTAACTTTCATAATATTATTATGAATATCTTTAATTTCATACATTTCATCGATACCATTTGTGATATCTAATACAGTTCTTTTTTCACCATCATCTCCAACTAATTCATCACCTTCTTTAATATTAATTGCTTTTTTTATTTCACCATTCCACATAAGAACAGGTGTATCTGGTGATAAACAACCAAATTGCCCCGATGGCATTAAGATATTAATATTATTAGAACCAACAAAACGTTGAGCCATATTAATAATTGCCATATTTAAACTTTGTTCACCATGATGATAACAAGTTTTATCACTAATAAATCCAGTTAATTGTGCAACTTTAATTTCAGATTGCTTTGTGAATAATTTACGTAGAATTGTACCATATAAAATTTTACGTTGACTTGGTTTTAAACCATCAACCATTGATGGAATACTACGTTTAATATCTTCATTAGAAAAGTGAATTAATTCTTTATTTACAAAGTCATTATACGGGACTTTCTTAATATCTGGTGTTAAGATAAGGTTTTTATCATATTTCATTAGCCATGATTTACGATCATCTGCTTTTTTCTTATCAAAAGCTAATACAATCGCATCATGACAAGGATGTCCAACAGGAACTGCACATGTTTCAGAATCTTCTTTGTCTTCTACTTTCTCATCTAAGATAGGACGCCAGAGATAATTAATTAATTTATTCTCCAAGTCAGCAAAATATTCTTTACCTTCTTCACGTGAACTTGTACCTAATCCTTTGTAATATTTAATATGATATCCAACTGGACTTTTATCTTTCCATTCATTATAATCACTCAAGTTATAGAATACTTTATTTTCTTTACCTTTAGTAGCTTTAACAATTGGAGTAGCTAAACAAGTAATAAAACCATCGATTTTCAAGAGAGAAGGCCAAAAATATTCAAAGAAATTAATTAATAATCCTTTAATATGATAACCATCTACATCTGAATCGCATAATGAAATAATTCCACCATAACGTAATTCACTAATATCACCAACTTTATTCTTAGAATCATCTTCATCTTTGGATTCTTTGTATTCTTTATTTTGATTTAAATATTGCTTACCATGTTTTAATCCCAAAATCTTTTTCAGATTAATAATTTCTTCATTATTTAATAGTTCTTTAGGTGATGCACCACGAACATTTAATAATTTACCTTTGAGTGGAAAGATACCATATCGTTGATTACCAACAACAGAACGACCACTCATTGCTAATGCTTTTGCACTATCACCTTCGGTTAAGATTAATTTACATAATGTACTTTTCTTAGTACCAGCCCATTCAGCATCTTCTAATTTAGGAATACCTTTAATCGCATTTACTTTTTTACCATCAGTTTTCTTCATTAAGAGACTTTCTTCTTTGAATTTAAGATAATCTAATAATACATTTAAGATACCGCAACCACCAATCTTCTTTAAAAACTTTTCAGATAATTCACATGATGAACCAAATTCACTTTGTTTAGTCTTTAAAGTTTCCTTAGTTTGGCTAGTAAAAGCAGGATTTTCAATAGTACAATTTACAAATACCATAAAATGATCTTTAATTGAATGAGACTTAATTTTATTAATAGCATCTTTATTTTTCTTCTCAATTTGCTTTTGCATATAATTAATAATCTGGTCAATGATATAATCAACATGAGAACCACCATGATAAGTACAAATATTATTAACATGAGAAATATGTTCAAATCCACCATCAGGTCGATAGATAAAACTTACATCCCAACGTTCAATCTTTTCTGTAATAATTTCAGGTTCTTCTTCAAAATATAATTGAATATAATCTTGAAAGTTCTTAATCATAATTTGCATATTATTCAAATAAATATTAACACCATCTAATGTACCAGCTAAATCATATACACGTTTTTCAAACAATGAAATCATATCATCTGATAATTCTTTAATACCAAACTTTGCAAAGTCAGGTTCAAAGATAATTTTAGTAAAACTATTCTTATCTTTTATATCAGTAATTACAGGTTTAGACCTTTCAGTCATATTATTAGTAAATTCTTGATAATATTTTCGCTTTCTTGATAAATCGACTGTCTCAATTGAAAAGAATGTTGAAAAGATATTCGTTAATTTAGCACCATAACCATTACGACCACCAGTGATTCTCTTCTGAGTATCATCATAATTAGTAGAAGTCAATAATTCACCAAAGATAAGTTCTGGTACATATACTTTATAATCTTTATGAATTTCAACATCAATACCATTACCATCATTATAAACTGAAATTTGTTTATTAGTAATATTAATTTTGATATTCTTACAAGTTTTATCATTTTTAGAATGGTCACTTGCATTTACTATAATTTCATCAAATATCTTGTATAAAGCAGGTACATATTGAATTTCTTGTTTTACAATTTTACCTAATTGATGAATATATAACTTTTCAGTTTGAAGCTTAATATCACCAACATACGTATCAGGTCTGGTGAGAATATGTTCTAACTGAGTCTTTTTTTGATATTTAGTTTCAATAGAATCCATTTGTTTTATTATATTACATTTATTTCTTTAAATTATAGTATTTTCAATATTCAATTTTAAAATATTTTTATTTTTTGATACCGTAAATCAGTATTAAAAAATAATCAATTTTTACCCTAAGTATATATCAGGGGACATAATTTATTTATATTTTACCTAATTCTATTCTTAAGTTTTGAAGTTCATCACCACCAGATTGATGTCTAATAGGAGATAATCTTCTTACAGGTGATAGTCTTCTTACAGGAGATAATTTTCTTTTACCTATTGTAGTTCTTAATCTGGATAAATGTGTTGATAAGCTACTATCACTTTTAACACTTCCACCATCAGTTAATCTATTTTTATATTTATCACGTTTATATTTTAATCTTTTAATTCTATCACCACCTTTTAAATGTTGATATAATTTTGGTGCACTATTTTTAAATATTTTTAAAGTATTAAAATTACCAGCTTTTAAAGCATTTTTTGATAATTTATATGCAGACATTTCATGATGTTTATTAGCATTATCACATTCTTCTTTAGTAACATGTGAAGGACACATCAATGCTCTAATAAATCCACCTTCAAGAGCTTTATAATATAATTGTATATTGTTAAAATTTATTTTTCCACCTTTTAAAGAATTATGTAAATGTTGTAATACTAAATTTCTTTCTTTACCTATTAATTTATCATGTTCATCTCTAATAATTTTCATTCCACCATTTTTTATTTTTAAATGACCAATATAAGTATTTTTATTATATTCAGCACCACCTGTAAAATTATTAAAAGTTTCTGTTTGTAAAAATACATTCCTATTAGGAATATCAAAGCTATCTGAATTATTATTATAAAAAAATGATATAATTTTATCCATACACTAATAAATTAAAAATTTTTATTGTAAACTTTTAATTTAACTTAATTCATTTTCTAAATTTAATACTTGGATTTACGGGATTTAGATTTTTTGGATTTTTTAGATGCACGACGTCTGCGGCCACCAGATTGAGTTGCTGGGGCAGCTACAACACCACCACGCATTGATTTACGTGATTTGGATTTTTTGGATTTTTTAGAAGCAGCTTTGCGTCTACGACCACCGGCTTGGGTGGCAGGAGCAGCAGGAGCAGCACCACCACGCATGGATTTACGGGATTTAGATTTTTTGGATTTTTTAGAAGCGGCTTTGCGTCTGCGGCCGCCGGCTTGAGTGGCTGGGGCAGCACCACCCATCATAGAGCGACGAGATTTACGGGATTTGGATTTTTTGGATTTCATGGATTTGGATTTACGTCTGCGTCCACCTTCCATCATCATGGAGCGTCTAGATGATTTACGTGATTTGGATTTTTTGGATTTCATGGATTTGGATTTGCGTCTGCGTCCACCTTCCATCATCATGGAGCGTCTAGATGATTTACGGGATTTGGATTTTTTGGATTTAGATTTGCGTCTGCGACCACCGGCTTGGGTGGCAGGGGCAGCTACTTCACCACCACGCATAGAACGTTTGGATTTTTTGGATCTTGGTTTACGACCTCTGCGTTTTTTGCCTCCGGCTTGAGCGGATACATCGGCAACTGCATTTTGTAAGGCATTTAAGATATTGTTGGCTTCACGTTCTTCAGGATTCATTGTATATAAAAAAGAAATAGAAAAATAAAATTTGATTTATAATAATAATTAAATTTAATTGGAATTTTATTGACAACTATATTTTTTTCTAACTTAAAAACAATTATATTTATATTTTAATGTCTGAATATTATCCTATTGAATTTTTACCAGAAGATCCTAATTTAGGAAAACCAAATACACGTAATTATTTGCGTAATAATTTACCTTATGCTGAAGAAAATAAAAGCACACCTGAAGTAGAAGCAAACGAAAATATTGATAATAATGGTAGCAAATTAACGTATTTATCATCATCAATTACAAATGGTCCTGTAACAAAGAAATATAATCTAATAGAAAAAAAGAGTGATATAGAAGAAAAAATTCCAGATATTACCAGTTCTGATAAAACTAAACGAAGATTAACAAGAATAAATATAGATAGTAGATTAAGAAATCAACAACCTAAAAACATATTAGATACTACCCTAAACAATTTAACGAATGCACTATTTTTTACCCAGGGTTCAAATATGTTAACAATTTATCAACCTAATCATGGATTAATAACAGAAGATAAAATTGTATTAGAATTTGCAACTAGTACCAATGTAAATATAAAACAAGGATTATCATTTCAAAAAGGTTCAACATATGGAATAATTAATCAACCTAATCATGGAATGTTAGAAGGATATACATATTATGTTTACATATCTAATGTAGTAGGTGATATTAATTCAGGTACATATTTATTAAATTATCCAATAAATTTAATCAATACTAAACAGCAAGTATATTTAACTAGAAATTCAACAGATGTTTATAATCCAAATGTATATTATATTAATTTAGAAATTCCAGCAGAACAAGATTATACATATCAATATTCATTTAACGTTAAATATTTACATATTCGTAGTATACCATTAAATCAAATAAATGCTAATTATCCAATTTCATCAGATAGAATAGCAGGATATCAAACAGTAGAAAATGTAATTAATAATAATTTTTATCAAGTTCAATTACAATCTGTAGCAGATAGCAGTACTGTTGCAAAATATAATACAGCATTTTATAATTCTAGTCCAAATAATGGGGATGGTAATAATATTTTAATAGTAAAAATATTATCCAGTATAGATGGATACCCCGACCCAAATAATTATGTTATTAGTTTGCAAAAGAATTTTTATAGAGTTGTTCAAATTAATTTATTAAATACAATATTTCCAATTACACAAAAATTAGTTAATGCAACACCAATTGGAATACAAAATAATTTATTATATTGGCAAAATTTAGCAGATGGTGCTACAATATATAGTGTCCAAATTCCAACAGGTAATTATACATTATCAGGATTACAAACTGAAATACAAAAT